>Ga0194131_10002726_pt1 | contig 28716 bp, 21 predicted proteins | sample TA2KigO120mmetaG_FD_148631 | JGI IMG/M metagenome (GOLD analysis project Ga0194131, IMG submission 148631) | Freshwater microbial communities from Lake Tanganyika, Tanzania - TA2015053 Kigoma Offshore 120m | ecosystem: Environmental > Aquatic > Freshwater > Lake | place: Tanzania: Lake...
TCCACAGCAATCCCATGGCCCTGGCTAGCGAGTCGAAGTCGGCGATTATTTCGAAGTACAAAGTTCATAAGAGCGATTGTGGCTCGCCAGAAGTACAGGTGGCTGTCTTGAGCACGCGCATCCTGCAGTTGACGGAGCACTTCAAGACGCACAAGAAGGATTTCGGTTCGCGGCGTGGTCTGTTGACCATGGTGTCGCGCCGCCGCCGCCTGCTTGACTACCTCAAGAGCCGGAGCCCGGAGCGGTACCAAGCGCTTATTGCGAAGCTTGGCCTCCGCCGCTAGTGGACCTTCCAACGGTACGGGCTTTCGGTTAAGCCCGGCAAACCCGCTCTTGTGAGCGGGCCCAGCCGCATAAAAAGACTCCCGTCTCCTTGATCTGTAAATCAGACCTCAAGGAAAACACATGCTGAACAAAGTAGAGATCGACCTATTCGGGACTCCGATCTCCATTGAAACCGGCGTAATGGCGAAACAAGCCAACGGCGCCGTGATCGTACGTTCCTACGACAACGTCGTTCTCGTCTCCGCCTGCACCTCCGGTAAGGAGCGCGCTGGCGTCAGCTTCTTCCCCCTCACTTGCGACTACCGCGAGTACACCTACGCCGTGGGTAAGTTCCCCGGCGGCTTCATCAAACGTGAAGGCCGTATGTCGGAGAAAGAGACTCTGACCTCGCGCCTGATCGATCGCCCGATTCGCCCGCTGTTTCCCGAAGGCTTCCGCCACGAGACGCAGATCATCGCGATGGTACTGTCGGCCGAACCGACGCGCGACCCCGCCCCGCTGGCGATGGTCGGCGCGGCCGCCGCTCTCGCCATCTCCGACATTCCGTTCCACGAAGTGCTGGCCGGCCTCCGCGTCGGTAGCGTGAACGGCGAACTGGTCGCCAATCCGACCTACGACGAAACGAAGGCGTCGCCGATCAATATCACCGTCGCGGGTACCGAGAGCGGTATCGTGATGGTGGAAGCCGGCGCGCAACATGTCGTCGAAGACGATGTGTTGAAGGCTCTCGAATTCGGCCACGAATGCTGCAAGAAGATCGCCGCGGGTATCCGCGAGTTGGTTGCCAAGTGCGGCAAGAAGAAGTACGAATTCGTTGCCGCGCCGATCAATCAGGCGATGTTCGATCAGATCGACGCCGCGCTACGCGCCGAGCTGACCGATGCCCTGGATACCAAGAAGTACGCGAAGCTGGAATCGTACGCGCGCGTCGACGCCGCCCACGAGAAGGCCGAAGCGTTGTTCCCCGAAGAGCAGAAGAAGGAAGCCGGCCAGCTGTTCGACCGCTTGAAGGAACAGATCTTCCGCGACGAGATGTTGAAGGCCCGCCGCCGTCCCGATGGCCGTGCGTTCGACGAAGTCCGCAATATCGACATTCAAGTCGGCGTGCTGCCCCGCACTCACGGTTCGGCGCTCTTCACGCGCGGCGAAACGCAGGCGCTGGTCACGGCGACGCTCGGCACCAAGGACGACGAACAGCGCATCGAGCTGTACGATCCGACGGTCGTTTCCAAGCGCTTCATGCTGCACTACAACTTCCCACCGTTCTCGGTGGGCGAAGTGGGGATGATGCGCGGGCCGGGCCGCCGCGAAATCGGCCACGGCGCACTGGCCGAGCGCGCGCTGAGCGCGGTTGTGCCGGACGAAAAGGGCTTCCCCTACACGGTGAAAATCGTGTCGGATATTTTGGAGTCGAACGGTTCTTCGTCGATGGCCTCGGTCTGCGGCGGCTCGCTCGCGATGATGGACGCCGGCGTGCCGGTGCCGAAAGCGATCGCGGGTATCGCGATGGGTCTGGTAAAGGAAGGCGACGCGTACGCGATTCTCACCGACATCGCCGGCGCCGAAGATCACTACGGCGATATGGACTTCAAGGTCGCCGGTTCGAAGGAAGGCATCACGGCGCTGCAGATGGACCTCAAGGTTCCGAATGTGCCGCTTTCGCTGATGAAGGAAGCGCTCGAGCAGGCTCGCCGCGCCCGGCTGCACATCCTCGACAAGATGAACGCCGCGCTGGCCGAACCTCGCCCGAGTCTCTCGCTCTACGCGCCGCGCATCACGACGATCACGATTCCGGTGGACAAGATTCGCGAACTGATCGGCCCCGGCGGCAAGGTGATCCGCAATATCACCGACACCACGGGCGTGAAGATCGACGTCAGCGACGACGGACAGGTGAACGTGTTCGCTACCGACGGCCGCGCCGGCGAGCGCGCGATGCAGATGATTCAAGACATCTGCGCCGTGGCCGAATCGGGCAAGACGTATCTCGGCAAAGTCGTTCGGATCGTCGACTTCGGCGCGTTCGTCGAGATCTTCCCCGGCACCGATGGCTTGCTGCACATTAGCGAGATCTCGGAGAGCCGCGTGAAGAACGTGCGCGACGAGTTGAACGAAGGCGACCAGATCATGGTGAAGGTCCTGGCTCTCGAAGGCAATAAGATTAAGCTCAGCCGCAAGGCGATCTTGAAGGAGCAGCGCGAGAAGCTGGCGGCTGCCAAGGGCGAGTAGTCTTAGTTTTGATGTTGAAAAAGGGCGGGCCGTGAGGCTCGCCCGCCCTTTTGTTTTTGCTATCTTGAAGACGATGAGCGTGGCGACACAAATCGCGATCGAGGAGTACCTCCGGACATCGTATCGACCAGACCGTGAGTATATCGATGGCGAGGTGAGGGAGCGAAACTTGGGAGAACAACCGCACAGCCTGCTTCAACTCCGAATTGCTGCGCGATTTCTGCGGATGGATCCAGGTCTGAGATTGATTCCTTACGTTGAGTGGCGAGTCCAGGTCTCGATGTCCCGCTTTCGAGTCCCCGATATTTGCGTTGTCCGCGGTAAGCGCCCGCCATCACGTATCTTGGAGATAGCGCCATATATCTTGATCGAAGTCTTGTCCCCGGAAGACAGTTGGTCCGACATGGCCGAACGCATCGAGGACTACACCCGGTTCGGCATCGAAAACATTTGGGTCGTAGACCCGGTGCGTCGTCGCGCGTGGCGGATTTCCGGTGCGACGCGTGAAGAAGCCGTCGATCTCAATTTGACGACGGTCGATTGCGAGATTACGCTACCGCTCAGCGAAGTCTTCGCGGAAATTGACGCGATCGAATAGACGCCGCTATTTCCGCCGGAAGGCGTCGCTGAGTACGACCTTCTCGACGAGATCTCGCAAACCGTCGCCCTTGGCCGAGGCCGCTTTTGCGATGCCGTCGATTGCTGGCGCGTCGATCGCGTCGAACTTGCGGCCGCAGGCGTAGGTCATAAGGCGGTCCGTTAGAAAGCGCGTGAATGCGGGCTTGCGTTTGGCGATCGTCTCGCGCAGGCCGGCGATGTCGGTGAACTTTTCGCCGGTTGTCATTTCGCCCGATGCGTCGATGGCGGCGCCATTCGGATACTTCGTGCGCCAGCGGCCGATGGGGTCGAAGTTTTCGAGCGCGAAGCCGGGCGGATCGATCGAACGATGGCACGACATGCAGGACTCGTTCTCGCGATGTTTTGTCAGCAGATCGCGGACTGATTTTGCGCCGCGCACGTCGGGGTCGAGCGCGGGCACATCGTCGGGAGGCGGCGAAGGCGGCGTGCCGAGAATGTTCTCCAGCACCCAGATGCCGCGCGTTACCGGCGACGTTTCGATGCCATTCGCCGACACTGTCAAAATGCTGCCGTGGCCGAGTAGACCGCCGCGGCGGGAATCGGTTAGCGCAACGCGGCGGAATTCGTGCCCGCCGGCGCTAGGCATTCCATCCGCAATGCCATAAAGCCGCGCGAGAGGCTTGTTGATGAAGCTGTAGCGCGCGTCGAGGAAGTCGTGCACGCTCTTGTTTTCATCGAGCAGGTGACGCATCAGCAAGCGCGTTTCGGTCTTCATCGCGTCCTGCAAGCCGTCGAAGTAGTACGCCGCGAACTGATCGCGTTCGGGCGGCATGTCGCCCAGTGAGCGCAGGTTCAACCAGGAATCCAGAAAACCGTCGACGAAGGCTTTGGCGCGCGGACTGGCCAACATTCGGCGTGTTTCGGCGCGCAGAATGTCATCGCGCAACAGTGCGCCCGACGCCGCCTGTTTCAGCAATGCTTCATCAGGCATCGACGACCAAAGGAAATACGACATCCGCGACGCGAGTGCGTACGGATCCAACCGGCTCTTGTCCTGCGCGGTGGAGATGTACAAAAAAGCCGGCGAACACAATGCCGCTTTCGGCGCGTCTTTTAACGCCACTTCCGCGCCCGCGTCGCGGCGCTTTTCGACCACGGCCATTAAGCGGTTCACTTCTTCCGGCGTTGCGGGACGGCGATACGCGCGTGAGGCGAAGTTGGCGATGATCTCGCGCGTGCGCTCGGGGGCGAACGGCCGATCGCCGTAGACGGCGCGCTGGCTGGCGGGAATGACGGGCGCGTTGAGCGGCCCGCGGATTTCGACATGATGAATGCGAATCTGCGGGATCTTGCCGTACTTCATCATCGCGATGCGGCCGGGCACGATGCCCGCGGCGACGTTGCGCTGATCTTCCGGGAGGAATTCCGGAAAGCGGCGCGCGAACTGCGAGAACACGCGGCGCACATCGTTCATGCCGTTGGGAAAAATGAAGCGCGGCTGATAGCCCGCGTCGAGGCGCACTTGGAAAGTAAGCCAGTACGGGCCGCCGTCTTCGAGCACGGTTTCGGCGAGCAGCGGTTGGATCGGCTGTTCATGCTGCAGGTAGCCAACGCGGGCGTTGCCGGCGACGACACCGAAGCGGAACGGCGCTTCCGGATCGGTGCCAAGCAACTTCGCGTCATATGGATTCTTGCGGTGCAGCGCCTCGACTTGCACCTTTACTTCGTAGACACCGTCGTAGGGAACTCCTTCGGAAAACGCATGCAGCGGCGCGTAGGCGCCTTCGTAGTGCGGCGTGCGCGGATGCTCGAACAGCGACATGTACTGCGTCAGCTTGTTCGCTCTGCGCGCGCCGTCGAGCTCCTTTTGCTGCTGAAACTGATCCTTAAAAACCCACGTGCGCGGCGCGGGCGGCGGTTGCGAAGGCAGCGCCTTGGCGACGACGGCTTCGGCGGCGTCGAGATATTGTTCGAGCAGATAGCCCGAAGTCACCAGCGTTTCGCCGATGTTGTCCATGTGCGTCCATTGCTGATCGCGCGGGAACTTCGACGAGGGGTCGAACTGATCCATCGGCATCTGAAACAGGTCGCCGATGGTGTTCAAATACTCGCGGCGGTTCATACGGCGGAGGACGATCTTTTCCGGAGCCTGTCTTGCGACGTGCGCTAAATACGCTTGCCGCTGCGCGGCGGTTGGCTGTTTCGGTGCGGATTTCGGGGGGCATCGTGCCCGCTTCGACGCGGCGCATGATCGCCGCGATGTCGACGTCGCCGCGATCGAAGCGGCGATTGGCCATCTGCACGGTTTCGCCGTGGCATCCAATGCAGTACGTCTTCAGAAAGCCCGCCGCGTCGTCGGCCGCGGCAAAGGCCAACAACATCACGAAGCTCATATGCCGCGCAGTGTGCCGGTGGAAAGCGCGAATTTTCGCTGCTCAATGCCGAAGCGTTGCAGCATGCTGACGAAGAGATTAGACAGCGGCTGCTTGTTTAGGCCGCTGGTTGGGAACGCGTGATACTGGCCGTGTTTGAAGCCGCCGCCCGCGAGGACGACCGGCAGATTCAAGTTCGTATGCGCGTTACCGTTGCCCATGCCACTGCCGAACAGCACCATGGTGTGATCGAGCAGCGTGCCGTCGCCGTCGTCGATGGACTTGAGCTTGGTCAGGAATCGCGCGAACTGTTCGGACTGGTAGCGTTCGAGTTTCACGAGCATCTCGATCGCCTCCGGCGCTTGGCCGTGGTGCGAGAGCGCGTGGTACTCCTTGCGAACACCGAGCACGGAGGCCTCGAAGCCGCCCGCGATTTCGAGTGTCGCGATGCGGGTTGAGTCGGTTTGGAGAGCCAGGGCCATGAGGTCATAAAGCACTGGGATATCATTCACCAGACCGCGGTTTTCGGGCTCCAGCATCGGCGCGTCGGGTTTGGGAACGTTGGCCCACTTCTGGCGCAGTTCGAGCACCTTTTCGACATCGCGCACCGAAGTGAAGTACTCGTCGAGCTTCTGTCGATCGCGCGCGCCGAGGCGATTTTTGAGCGACTTGGCGTCGCCGTGTACGGCGTCGAGAATCGATCCTTGTAATTGCAGGCGGTCCTTGGCGGCGGCGAGTCCGGCTTCGCTTTCATTGACGAAGAGCTTGCGGAAGAGTTCGCGCGGGCCTTGGATTGGATTGACGCGCGTGCCGCTGCGCGTCCAACACATCATGCAGCCGCCGTGCAGGCCTTCTTCGGAACCGAGCGTAAGGGAAGGGAAGCGTGTCGCGCCGCCGACGGTTTCGGCCGCGCGCTGATCAACGCTGATGTTGCCGTCGGGCATGCCTTTCGCATCCACTTGCCGCACGCCGCTTAGGAAAGAGTGCACCGCGAAGTGCCCGCCTTTGACGCCGTGATCGAGACCGGAGAAGACGCTGATGTCCTTGCGATGTTCCTTGGCGATTGGTTCGAGCAGATGCGGGGTGTCGTAGTTGGCGCCTGCGGTTTGCGGAAAGAACTGTTGTGCGTAGAAACCGAATGCATTACCGATCGCGGCCATGCGCATGGGGCGGACTGTTTTTGCATTGGCGCTCAGCGCGGTGACGGCGAGTCCGGAACGCACCACGTTCGCGCCAAGGGAATCAAGAATCGGCAGAGCGAGACGGATGCCGGTGGCGCTCAGAAAGAAGCGGCGTCCGGCGAGATCGGGTCGCGAAGTCGGCATGACTGCATCTTATCATCGGCGGGAGGTACTATTAAGTGATGTCCGACTTCGTCGTTCCCATTCTTGCCTGCGCGGCTTATTTCGCCATGATGCGATGGGTGCTACCGCGCTTCGGTGTGAGCACTTGAATGAGCGGGGATTGCGGCCCGGAGGGCCGCGGCGTTAGTTCGCCGAAACCTGGGTCTGTGTCCACGCGGACTCGCCCAGCGAATTCCGCGAGCGGAGCTGGTAGCGATACGATCCCTTCGCGGTGACGGGATCGGAGAGCGAAGTGGAACCGGCGGCGGGGTAGGCAAACGTGGCGAAACTACAGGTCTGGCTGGCGCCTTTGCCTTGCACCAGGCAGCGCTGCAATTCAAAATCGGTTTCGTTATTCGACGAGTCGGTCCACGTGAGACTAATTCCCACCAACAACTTGTTCCGGCCCGAACCGCTATAGACCGGAGTCCCGGCGAGCGATGCGGGCGCCGCAGGCGGGCCGTTCGGCGTGAGCGCTTGCGCGGTGTTCGAGTAAGCTGAGTTTCCCGCGCTATTGGTCGCGCGCACTCGGTAGGCGTAATTCGTATTTCCGGTCAGCCCGGTGTTCGACTATGCGGTTACGTTCGCGCCGACGACGGCTACTTCGGCAAAAGCCCCGCCGCTGGAGGAGCGCTCGATGCGGAAGCCAGTCTCATCGTTTGCGTTGTCGGTCCAAGAGAGATTGATTTGGCTGGCAGAGACCGAGACGGCCGATAATAGCGACGGGGCTTGCGGTGGTGTCGCCGTCGAACCGCCGCGGAATCCGGCGACGATCGGAACCGTCAACCTCAGCGTGCGGGCGTTGTCGCGTTGTTCGGCGATGCCGGTGGCGTAGCCGAGATAGGACACCCCCGGATTCGAGTAATAGGCGACGCGCGTGCAACCGTTGGGGCACGGGCTTGCATACGACATGACGGTGCGGAACTGCGCGTTCACGTAGTGGCCGAACGACCATGGGTAAGAAGCAGATGACGGCGCAGTACCGTTGGCGCGATCGTGCTCCAGGCCCGAGTTGTGGCCGTGTTCGTGCGCGAAGGTTAGATTGCCCACGGCGCAGTCGCGATCGGTGACTTGGAACGCGGAGTCGGCGAAACCGGGGCCGGGACTGCGCATGACGAAGCCGATGCCACATCCGCCGCCGCCGTTGGAAACGATCAACGACACCATGTCGGCGCCGTACTGATCGCGCAGCGCGGCTACGTTCGCGTTGGTAGAAACCCAATCGAGATCGGCGCTAGGGTTGCCGGAGTCGTTGTAGTTGGCCAGGGCCGTGTGCACAAGCGTGTATTGGGCCGAGACTTGCGAATTGACGAACGCGCCGTTAGCGGCGTCGACGGCAGCCTGAATCTGCGCGGCGATTTGCGTGACACCGCCAGCCGCGTCGCGCGCCTGCGGTGTGTAGACCGATAGTAAGGTGATTTCGGTGACAGCGTCAGCGGCGGCGCTGGCGGTTACCGCGTTGGGGGCGCCGGTCGTATCGGCGGCAAAATTCGGACGAACCGTCCGTGCACCGGCGCACGGCGGGAACGACGCCAGATTGAGCCGTTCAACGACGGAACCGGCGGACGCGGGCCGAATCTCGTAGACGGCGCTGGCGCGCCGAATTGTACCCGCCAGTACGCCGTCGTGCCAGGTTAACGAAACGTCGCTCGATGGCTCAAATACCAGGCTGCCGCGCCAGTGCGCGCTACGGACACCGCGCAGGGTGTGGCGAGCCAATTCGGCGATGACCGATTCACCGCCTGGCAGATCGATTCGAATCTGGCGCGATCCCCGGCGAACAATGTCTCCGGCAGGATCGATGGCAATGGCGGCGCTTCCGTGCGGACCTGGCGGCGTCGCGCGCGGAATCGAAGGAGAAAGGCGCTCCGGCTGAGCGAACAGAGCGGAGGACAAAAATAGCAGTGCGCCGGCGCGGCGCGTCCCGAAACACATGCGTCTTAGTGTTGCACGCCGAGGGCCAATTCCAAAACAATCTGACTATTTTTTGTTTGGAGCTGCCGCGCGGATTTCCAATACGCCAGTTTGTCCTTTACGAAAGACAATTTCCCAGAACGAGTCGCTGCCCATGAAGAGCCGGGCTCGCGCGCCGGCTTCCTTGTCGGTGTCGCCAGGATCGAGGCCAACGGTCATCGGGTACCAGCCGCCGCGCTCGACGATTCGTTCGGGTTCGGACCAGCCTTTGGGATTGGAGATATCAGGGTTGGTGCTCACGTAGATGCCCTCGGCAGGCCAACCGGGCTCGCAACAGGAGTGGTTCAGGAGCATTACCCATTCACCGAGTTCGCGGTTGAAGTGAGTGGACGGCCCCCAGAACGCATCTGCGTTTGGGCGCTCCCAGGGGGTTTTGACTGAAAAGACCGGCGTGACAGGGTCATCAATCCCGGAAGACTCCCACGCCCCGTCATAGTATTTGAATACCGAGCCGGCTTGATCGTTGCGATGCTCGTACGGCATTCGTGCGATCGCTATGCCTTGTTCGGCGGCTTCTCCTGTGTAGTTGGAAAAAAGGAAGTAGAAAAATTTTCTCTCCTTGTCCAAAACTACCGAGAAGTCGCCGTGGCCGCCGGCAAAGTAGCCGTTCTCCGCCGTGCAATTCGGCTCGCCGCGGGCCCGCAGTACGATGCCCATATTCTTAAACGTTCGGCCGTTGTCCTTGGATACCAGCGCACCTATCATTGGCACCGAGAGATACACGCCGGTTGTGTCGCTCTCGCAAACGTCCCATAGTTCATGGTGATACCACGCAAAGATCGTGCCGTCGGGGTCGCGGAACGTCGACTCGATCCACCAAGGTGAGATCGGATTCTCCACTATGTGAGCGGAGCGTACGTTGCGAAGCGTCGTGAGAGACGATCCCTCGCTACGCAGCGGATTGCCATCGGAGTTGTACACATAGAGCTTGCCGCTGTTCCAATGCATGGGACTGTTGGAATCGGCAACGCCAGGGAGATAAATGAGCTCTGCTTCTCGTACTTCCACCTTCTGGGCATTCATCGTCTGTGAACAAATGCCAAGAATAGCTACGGGTAAAAAACGCATCTCTTCTATTAGTGCAAACAGCGGGCCAAAGGTTACAGGGTTTATAATTATGACCCATGCAACTTTCCGTCGTCGACTGGGTGGTGGTCGCTGCCTACTTCCTCCTTAACATTGCAATTGGCTACTACTACAAGCAGCGGGCGGGCTCGTCGGTCGACGAGTTCTTCCTGTCCGGGCGTGATGTGCCGTGGTGGTTGGCGGGCACGTCGATGGTGGCGACCACCTTCGCCGCCGATACGCCGCTGGCCGTAACCGGGATGGTCGCCCGCAATGGCATTGCGGGGAACTGGCTGTGGTGGAACTTCGTCGCAGGTGGAATGCTGGTTGTGTTTTTCTACGCGCGGCTGTGGCGGCGGTCAGGGGTTATGACCGACATCGAGTTCTCCGAGATCCGCTACTCGGGCAAGCCAGCCGCGTTTCTTCGTGGGTTTCGGGCCTTGTACTTTGGGATACCTATCAATTGTATCGTGCTGGGCTGGGTTAACCTCGCGATGGTCAAGATTTTGATGATGGTCCTCAACGTCGAGAAGACCACTGCTTTAGTAATCGTCATTTTTCTGATAGGCATTACTTCTTGGATCTCGACATTGTCGGGGTTGTGGGGCGTGCTGGTCACCGACGTCGTGCAGTTCTTCATTAAGATGGCGATGGTGGTGATCCTGGCCTATTGTGCGGTCGACGCCGTTGGCGGCATGGACGCGCTGATGGCGAAGCTCGCGGCGGTTGATGCGGCGCGCGGCGCGACGCCCGGCGGCAAGGGATCGCTCCTCGCTTTTGTGCCGGATCTCGATTCGCCGTGGATGCCGATGATCACGTTTTTGGTCTACATTTCGCTGAACTGGTGGGCGACGTGGTATCCCGGTGCTGAACCCGGCGGCGGCGGATACGTCGCGCAACGCATGTTCTGTGCCCGCGATGAGAAGCATTCGCTATTGGCGACCCTGTGGTTCAACATCGCGCACTATGCGATTCGCCCCTGGCCGTGGATTCTGACCGCGCTGGCGAGCATCGTGCTCTATCCGAATCTCGCCGATCCGGAGACGGGCTACATCAAAGTGATGATCGATCACATGCCGGCGTCGCTGCGCGGGCTGATGCTCGCGGGTTTCGCGGCGGCGTACATGTCGACCATCGCGACGCAACTCAACTGGGGTGCGAGTTACCTGGTCAACGACTTCTACCGTCGGTTTTGGAAACCGACGGCGACGGATGCACACTACGTGCTGATTTCGCAGATCGCGACGGTTGCGATTACTCTGATCTCGGCGGGCGTAACGTTCTACATGGACTCGATCTCGGGTGCGTGGAAACTGCTCATCGTAACAGGCGCGGGCACCGGTGGTGTGCTGCTGCTGCGTTGGTACTGGTGGCGCGTGAATGCGTGGAGCGAGGTGGTTGCGATGGCGACAGCGTTTGTTGTGAGCGTCGGACTGCAACTGTTCGCGAAGTTGGATTCCGACAAGCCCGAGGAGTTCGCGTGGCTGATGATTATCACGGTCGGAGTGACGACGGTGGCGTGGCTGGCGGCGACGTTCCTGACGCCGGCCGAGCCTCGTGAGACGCTCATTGCGTTCTACAAACGGACGCGGCCGGCGAGCGGTTGGGGCCCGATCGCGGCGTTGGCGCCGGAGGTGAAACCCGCCAGCGATGGATTGAGCAATCTGGCGTGTTGGGTCGCCGGCTGCGTGATGATCTACATGGCGCTATTCGGGCTTGGCAAGGTGCTGTTGAAGGACACGATGATGGGCGCCGGCATGCTGGCGCTGGCGGCCGCGGCTGGAGCGTTTATCTATTACGACTTGAACAAGCGCGGTTGGACTTCGATTTCAGAGTAGGTCTGGGAGACTTTTCGCTTCGACGAGCTTCGTGAAGTGCCGCGGGTTCGTGGTTGCGACGACAAGTTCCTCTGCGGGCGCTCCGAACGTGAGCACCTGCGCGGCGAGGATGATGTCGGCGTCGATGTTTCGTGAGCCGGCGGTCGGTTCGCCGGCTTGTCGCTTCATTGCCCACAATTCCGCGGCGAGGCGCAGGGCGGTATCGGTGAGCGGGACGTAGCGGTTGTGTCCTTGCGCGATAAAACCGTCGAGCCGTGCGATACTGCGCGTCTTTCCCGCGCGCAAGAACTCACGCTTGATTTCGTAATAAATGATTGCCGGTACGTGGAACTGCACGCCTTGGTGGGATAACTCCTCGATTCGTTCCATAACGGCTTCCACCTCGGGACTTGGCGTTGGATTCACGAGCAGGCCCAGCGGCCCGGAATCGAGAAAAATGTATTTACTCACGGATAGACGGGCGGCCTACCGTCTATCCGGCGGTTTTCATTCATGTTGCGCTTGAATTCTTCCAGTTCGATCTGCCTTTGCCGAATCACCTCGGGATCATCGGTGGCATCTTCTTCGCGCCACTCGCGCAGCAGTTCAATGAGCGCGTAGTCGATCTCCGGCGGCGCGGGATTCGCAGCTGGTGGCGGCGTCGCCTCGTTATCTGGAACCTTGATCGTCTTCTTCATTGGTTACAGTCCCTTCGCCTTCATCTTAGCAACGCGAGCGCCACTCCAGTAAGATATCCCCATGCTCTCCCGCCGAGGCTTTATCGCCTCCACCGCGCTGGCCGCTCAACCAAAACGAAAACCGAACTTTTTGTTTTTGATCTCCGACGACCACGCCGGCTACGTCCTCGGTTGTGATGGCAACACGAAAGTCTCGACGCCGAACATCGACCGGCTTGCCGGCGAGGGCGTCCGCTTCGCGCGCCACTACTGCAACTCGCCCGTTTGCACGCCTTCGCGGCAGAGTCTTCTCACCGGCCAGATGCCGGTGGCCGCCGGCGTCACGGTGTTGAGCACTTCTCTCGATCCCGGCAAGCCGACGCTCGCCAAGCAGTTCAAAGGCGCCGGTTATCGCACCGCCGTGTTCGGCAAGATGCATCTCAACAGGCCGAGTGCGCCGGGCCTCTACGGTTTCGATGAAATGATGACCGAGCAAGACATCGCCAAGGCCTGGGGCGCGGCGCCGGTTACCAAACCCGCGCCGGCCAATCAGCCCGTCAAACCGCGATGGCAGCCGTTCCGCGTGCACGCTCGAACGTGGCTCAACGCCGAAAAACTTCCCTTTCCACGCTACTACGAAGAGATGCGGGGCACCTTTACCGCCAATCGTGCGATCGACTGGCTGAACAAACACAGGGACGACGCCGAACCGTTCGCGTTGTGGGTGAGCTTCCCCGATCCCCATTCGCCGTACGACTTCCCTGTCGACATGAAAGACCGCAACGACGCCAAGACCTTCGACGTTCCCAAGGTCGGCCCCGAAGACGCCTGGCAGGTGCCCAATATTTTTCGGGATCTCACGCACGAAGAGAAACAAGGCATCGCCGCGGCCTACTACACCAGCGTCTCGATGGTCGATCGCAACATCGGCGATGTGCTGAACGCGCTCGACAAACTTGGTCTGGCGGAGAACACGTGCGTCGTCTACATGGCCGATCACGGCTACTGCCTCGGCCAGCATGGCCGATTCGAAAAGCACTGCGGCTACGAACCCGCGCTACGCGTGCCGCTGGTCATGCGGTATCCGAATCGCATCCGCAAGGGCGCTGTCGTGCGCGAGTTCACCGAACACATCGACGTGCCGGCGACGATTACCGATGTCATGGGCCTTGGCAAATTGCCGGTCGAGCATGGCGCATCGCTCAAACCGTACCTCGAAGGCAAGAAGCCGAAGAGTCCGCGCAAACGGATCTTCAGTCAGTATCTGGAAAACGAAGAAGCCTTCGCCGCCGACGACCGGTGGAAGTTCATCTTTGGCAGCGGCAAGCGGAAACGCACCGACGGCTACGAGACCGATAACCCAACACCGGGACGTTATGTTCGACTGTTCGACAAGAAGAACGATCCGGGCGAGTTCGTCGATGTAACCGCGAAGTACCCTGAAGTAGTGAAGGCCATGCAAGAAGAGATCCTCGCGCGCTTCCGAAGCGTTCATCCCGACACCGCCGCCGAACCGAAGCACCTGCCCGCACCGGAGGCGATCGAATACTACGTTCGCCCGCGCGACGCCGCGAAATGAGCGAGCTCAAGATGCCGTGCCGTGTATGCGGGAAGGACGCATCCTTCATCGGCGGCAAGTTCGGCAAGTACAACGTCCGCAAGTTCTCCTTTTACCGTTGCGCCGATTGCGCATTCACTTTCATCGGCGATCCATGGACCGAGTACGCCGAGATTTACAATCGCGCCTACTATCGCGGGGAAGGCGCCGATCCGCTCGTCGACTACCACTTTGAACTCGACCACCCCGACAAGACCATCCGGCTCTACGAATGGCGCGGAATTTTGGAGGCGGTGAACGCGCTGCACCGCATTACGCCCCAGACGAAATGGATCGACTTCGGCTGCGGCAACGGCGGCCTTGTGCGGTATGTAAAGCAACAGGCGCCGTGCGATATTCAGGGTTTCGAGGAGGGCTGGATCGCCGATACCGCGCGCTCTCTCGAAATTCCGATTCTTTACGAATCGGACTTGGCTTCGCGGGAAGGGACCTGCGATGTGGTCACGGCGATCGAAGTCATCGAACACGTTGAAAAACCTGTCGAATTTTTGCAGGCTGTGCGGAAACTGCTCAAGCCCGGAGGCATCTTATTTCTGACGACAGGCAACGCCGCGCCGCATCGCAAGAATATCTTTGACTGGGGCTACACGACGCCGGAAATTCACATCAGCTTCTTTGAGCCTTCCACGCTTGAACGCGCGATGAACCTGGCCGGCTTCACGCCCGAGCATCACGGCTTTCTTCCCGGCTTCGCCGACATCATCCGCTTCAAGGTGCTGAAGAATCTAAAGCTGCGACAGCCCGCGCTTTGGGAGCGGGTGCTGCCTTGGCCGCTGCTTAGCCGAATTGTGGACCGGGTGGACCGCGTCACGGCGCACCCGGTCGGACGGGTTACTGCACCGCGATAGTCACCGGACGGCTGCGCTGGCCGGCGGCTTCGACGATGACCTCGACCGCGTTACCGCTTACTGACTTCTGCGGCACGAAGGCGTTGATCTGATAGAGACCGCTGAAGCCCGGCGCCAGCCCCGCGAACAGCACTTGCGCCTCGGCGCCGCCGATTGTCACCGTGACCGGATTCACCACCCCGCTTAATGGCGACGCCGGCGCAGGCCGTCCCGACTCCACAGCCGGACTCACCGGCCCCAGCCCCGCGCAATAGATAATAACGACTTCGCCCTTACGCGCGGGCGTGCCCGGTTCGGCCAGCGTCACGCCGTCTTGTTTCACGATCGCGCCTTGACCCGATCCGCTCTGCGATTTCGTGAACACGCCCGGCTGCGCCGCGGCCACCGTCAGCGTCTCCGGCACCGCGAACGCAGAACCACGTTTGACCGTGACCTGGTGTTGCGTATCGGTGGGAACGTCGAACGGAACTTGCGCGTTCAATTGTCCGTCGCTGGTGAACAGCAACGGCAGCGGGCGGTCGCCCAGCCGCACTTCGGTGCCATTCAAAGTCGTGGGCAGCGGCAGGCCGGAAGCGAGGCCGGTCTGATCGGCCAATCGCGCGCCGAATAGTGTGATGAGCCCACCCGGTGCGATCGGCACGCCGCTTTCCAGGCTTGCCGCGTGGACAACGCCGTTGGCGGTCAACAAGGGCGCCGACTGCTGCTGCAAGCCGGTAACGGCGCCGCTCAATTCCACTTTGCCCGCCTGGGTGCGGCCCGCGATGAGGTCCGCCGCCGTGCCCGTGAACAGCGCGACGATCGTCACGCGTGTTGACGTCGCCTCTCGCACGGGCCGCCAGGTTCCGCGCCACACGCCGCCGCCGACGTGCACCAGCACGATCTGTGGATCGCCGTTTTCGGGGCGCGCGACAACCTGGGCGCCCGTGCCGCCGGCAAGCGGCGTCAGAAGATTGCCGCATTCGTCGGAGGCGCGCACTTCGATCGTCGCCGCTTCGCCCACCCGCACCGCGAAACCGTTGCGTAGCGCGGTCGCTTCGACGCGCAGCGTGGGCGCCGCGCACGACGCCGCTTCCCGCCGGCCGTTGGCGTTTTTCACCGCATCGGCGGGAGCGACGATTGACAACACGTTCACCGTTCGCACGCTGCCGTCGTTGGAGGATAAAAGGGTCAGCACGCCGCGGCGCACCCCGGGCGGCAACCCGGCGAGCTTCGGCTGGACGACAATCGATACGGGTCCGTTGGCCGCCGCGCGGCCGAAGGATGGAGACGCGTCATAGAACGCGCCCAGCCGTGACGATTCAAACGTCGTCTCACCGCGGACAAGGTGGTTAAAGGTCACCGTTTGCGACCCCGGATTTTCCCCGGCCTTGCTGATAAAAACGACCGACGACGGCGATACCTCGGGACCCGGATTTGTACCTTCCGGGAGCACATTTAACAGTACCGTGACCAATTGTGGGGAGTTGTCGGCGTCGCCCGTTACTTCGATTTGTCCAAAATGACGGCCAGGCGCCAAACCCGCGCTATTCACCCTAACTTGAATGTTGGCGATATCGAGCCACGGTTCGGCTAAGCGGCCCGCTTCCGATCCGACTGCGATCCAAGGCGTCTTCGACTCAGCGCGCCAGTTCATCGCGCCCTCGCCGATGTTCAGAATTCCAAACGCCTGCGCGGTCGGCTCGCCGCCGCCCGCGACGGCGGTAAATGTGAGCCCCGCCTGCGAAAGCAGGATCGTTCGCCGCCCGCCTTTCACGGTCAATGAGACAGGAACATTGACGCGTTCACTGCTGGAGCTTACCGTCACCGTGCCCGAATACGTTCCAGCGCCGAGGCCCGTTGGGTTCGCGACGACATTGAGCGAAACCACTCGTCCGGCCTGCACGGCTCCGGTCGCGGGTGTCACGCGAAGCCAAGGCGCGTTCGCGGCGCTCGCTTGAAAATTCAACGTACCGCCGCCCTCGTTGCGCACATCGACAACAGCGGCGTCTTCACCGCTTCGCCCGCTTCGCGTGAAGCGCAGCGACTCACCGCTCAGCCGGAGCCGCGGCGCGGCGCTCGTCACATCCAAGGCAACGGCAACCGCATTCGCGATTCCCGCCGGGTCGGTGACGAGGCTGAGCGTGGCCGAATACCGGCCCGGTTCGAGGCGCTACGCATCGGCGCTTAGCGTCAGCGAAGCGGGCAGCGTTTCGCTTGCCGCAGCGATACTCAACCATCCCGCCGAGCCCGTCCCGTAGCCGATATTGACCCGGAAGGGCAGGCCTGCAGACTTCGTTGAGATCGTGACGTTTGCCGGCGCCGCGCTAGTGCTGCCGGCCCTGGCCGTCATGTTGATCGACGTCGGGGTGAGCGCGGACGAGGGTGTAACGGTTCGCAATCTGCGAATGCGATTGTTTCCGGAATCGGCGATGAAGAGGTCGCCGCCGCGATCGACAGCAAGTCCGACCGGCCGGAATAGCCGTGCGTTTGCGGGCGGGCCTCCGTCGCCGGAAAAACCGAATTCCGGGTTCCTGGTGATTGAAGACACCGCACCGCTTCTGTCGATGCGCCGAATGACGCCGGTCCCTTGCTGCGACACGTAAATATTACCGGTCCCGTCGGAAGCGAGGGCGAGTGGGAACAGGAACGACGCCTCGGCGGCGAGCCGTCCGTCACCGGCCGAGAGACCTCTTCCGTCTCCGGCGAAGGTTCGGATCGCGCCAGCGGCGCTTACGGCCCGAATGCGATGATTGGCCCCGTCGGCGATTAGCAACTCGCCCGCCGCGCCAAAGGCCAAGCCGACCGGGTAATTCAAGCCGGCGTTGATCGCGAGTCCTCCGTCGCCTGAAAAAGCAGCTCTTCCGTTACCCGCGAAGGTGGTGATCACACCGTTGACCGCGATTCGTCGCACGCGATGGTTCAGGGTGTCGCAGAAGTAGATGTTGCCGGAAGCGTCGATGGCAACGGCGGTCGGGGCATTCAGTCGCGCCTCGGTCGCGGTGCCGTTATCGCCGCCAAAGCTGCCGACTCGGGTCGATGCGGCCACCGAACCACCAATCACCGATATCGTTCCGTCGGTCGACATGCGAAGGATGAGGTTATTGGCGTTGTCGGTGATCACGAGCCGGTTCTGCGGGTCGATCGCGACTCCATACGGGTATCGCATCGCGGCCAAGAGCGCCGGCCCTCCATTGGCGCAGCACCCATAAACTCCCTGCCCGGCGATGTGGGTGATCGTGCCGTCCGGATTCACGCGATGAATCTTGTTGGCCACTGTATCCGCGATGTAAAGGCTGCCGTCGGACGCCAGCGCGATGCCAGATGGCTCCGACAGCCAGGCCAGAGATGCGCGAGTTCTCGGTGGGAAAACTTTGAAGCGCTGCTCGCCGGATACGATCTGAATCGACGTATTGCCCGTGATGCGCCATAGAGCGCCGTTGTAGAGATCGTTGATCAGAATCCGGCCTTGCGAGTCGATTGCGACCGAGGTGGGATAACCGATGGAGGCTCGCTCCGGCGCGCCTCCCGATCCACTCGCGTTGAGAATTCCAGTTCCGGAGATCGTCGTGATCGTCCCCGAAGGAGTGACCATGCGAACCCGGGCGGCGGAAGTGTCGCAAAGAATCAAATTGCCGCTCCGGTCGTAAACCATGCCGTCGACGTTCGTGATCGTCGCCGCGCGCGCCGGACCGCCGTCGCCGGAAAACCCTCGCGATCCGTTGCCCGCGATCGTTGTGAACGTTCCGTCAGCGTTCAATCGCAGTATGCGAAAGTTTTGAGGATCGGAGACAACGAGCGCGCCGGAGGGATCAAAGGTAAGGGCAAAGGGGACCAGCGCGGTTTGGCTGGCGGGCCGGCCGTCGCCGGAGTAGACGAAGTCACCCGTGCCGGCAATCGTCGAGACCGTACCGTCGCGCGCGATGCGCCGCAAGCGGTTATTCGCCGTATCCGAGAAATAGACGACCCCCTGGCGGTCCACCACGATCCGGTTCGGCGTCATTCCGGCACGTACAGCCGATCCGCCGTCCCCGGAAGAATCAAGGAAACCGTTTCCGCCGATCGTTGTGATAATTCCGGTCGTCGAAACCTTGCGAACGCGGCCGTTGCCGGTGTCGCCAATGTAAAGAGTTCCCTCGCCGTCGACGGCCAGTCCGAGTGGTGAATCCAATGACGCTTTTGTTGCGTCCCCTCCATCGCCGGAGTATCCGACAAGTCCGTTCCCGGCGACGACGCTGACGGCGCCGAGATTGCCCAACCGAAATACGCTGTTATTGCGCGTGTCGGCGAAGTAGAGGACACCATCGGCACCGGAAGCGAGCGTCAATTCCTGCGACAGCGCGGCCTCGGCGAGCGCGCGTCCGTTGCTCGGGAAAACCCAGTCCGTGCCCGCGAAGGTCGTGATGATCTGCTGCGCGAACATAACTTGCACAGCCGCAAGAACTGCCAAAATACGCATGGGATGACGCCTCTCCGTAATTTGCGGAATTCAGCCCGCAATTGGATCATACGCCATAATGACGATATGTTGCACCGCCGAAGTTTCCTGCTGGCCGGTTTGGCCGCCTGCGCCGCCGCCCGGGAGTTGAAGTGCGATGTTGCCATTCTCGGCGGCGGGACCGGAGGCGTCGCGGCCGCGATCGCAGCCTTGCGTAACGGCATGCGCGTCGTCATGACCGAAGAAACCGATTGGATCGGCGGCCAGCTTACTTCGCAGATGGTTCCGCCCGACGAGCACCCGTGGATCGAGCAGTTCGGCGGCAAGCCGAATAAACATCCAGCTATCGCTTCCTCGACGGCGTCTTCAGCCAGTTCACGAAGTTTGGTCGTAGAGGTGTCGGTACACGTCCCCGACGCGTCCGCATTACAGCAAATTACAGCAAAACAGGTCTAATTGCTTGTAAGTTGTTGATTTATTGGGGTGCCTAACGGGATTTGAACCCGTGACATCCGGAACCACAATCCGGCGCTCTACCGACTGAGCTATAGGCACCCAACCTTATTCAGCTTACCAAACCCGCCGCACGAAGTCAGCACTGGAGAGGATCACAAATGAGTTGGTGAAATCGATCAGAAACGCGCCCACCACCGGCACCGCGACGCGCGCACCCGGAGCAGCGCCATGCCGCGCTTCAAGAGCATCCAGCGCCGCCACCGCGTTCGCCGTCGTGCCCAGCATGAACCCCAACCAACCCGCCGCGCCAGCCGCTCCTTCGTACCCGCGCCCCATCACGCGCCAGACAACCAACACCGCCATCGCGATTGTCACCACTGTCTGCACCGCAAGCAGAATAAACAGCGGCAGCGCCAGCGTCGCCAGCACCCACAGCTTCAGTGTCACCAGCGCCAACACAATGAACAGACTCACGCTGATTCGAGCCGCCCGGTCCAGCACCCCATCGTCGAGCTTCCCCTCCCCGCGGTCGTCGATAAATCGAATCACCGCCGCTACGATCATCGCGCCGATATACCCCGGCAGCGTCAAACCCGCGCCCGCCATCGCGCGGCTCAGGACCGACCCCGCACCCATCGCCGCCACCAACATCCCAAGAGTCACTGCCACCGACCCCGATCGCATCTCCACGGCCTCAGCGCTCTTAACGCCGCCTTCGAACGAATGCCGCCGCACCAGGAATCCGCCGGCCGGCCCCGCCACAAGCCCCGCCACCAAAATCCCAAACACCGCGCACGCCACGCCAATCGTCGACGCCTCCGCCAAACCCATCCGTTCGAACGTCTGCCCAAACGCCAGCGCCGTCGCCGGTCCACCCGCCAGCGTCGTCGCGCCGGCGACGACGCCGATCAGCGGATCAAGCCCCATCGCGCGGCACATCGCTACGCCAACGAGGTTCTGCACGATCGCCCCGCCAACCGCCAGCGCCAGACACACAACCACGCGATGCCCTTCGCGCCGCAACAACGCCGTCGACGCCCGCAGCCCCAACGTCGTGAAGAACGCCAGCATCAACACATCGCGCAACACCGAGTCGAACACAAACTCCACGCCCGCCGATCGCAACGCCGTCACGCAACAGGCCAGGAACAACCCGCCCACAATCGGCGCCGGCAGATGCAGTCGCACGAAAAACGCAAAACGCCCCGCCAGCCACCAACCGCCCGCGCCGAGCGCCAGCGTCTCGGCCGCGTTGAGCGTGACCGTCACAGCCCCGCTTTCTTCCACATCGCATCAACCCGCTGCTTCACATCGGCCGGCATCGTGATCACATCCGGCCACGGCCGCGTGAATCCCTCTTCCGGCCACTTCCGCGTCGCGTCGATGCCGAACTTCGACCCCCAATTCGCCATACGGCTCGAATGATCCAACGAATCGATCGGCCCCATCGCGAACTCGATATCGCGCTGCGGGTCGATGTTGTTGAGCGCCTTCCACGCCGTCTCGCTCACGTTCTGTACATCGACCGTGTCATCGACGACGACAATGCACTTGGTAAACATCGCCTGCCCCAAGCCCCAAATCGCGTGCATCACCTTGCGCGCCTGCATCGGGTAACTCTTGCGAATCGACACCAGCATCAGGTTGTGAAAGATCCCCTCGGCCGGCATGCAGATGTCGCGGATCTCGGGAATCTGCAACCGCATCAGCGGCAGAAAAATCCGTTCGATCGCCTTGCCCATGAAGTAGTCCTCCATCGGCGGCGGCCCCACGATCGTCGTCGCATAGACTGGATTCTTGCGATGCGTCACACACGTCACATGAAACACCGGGTATTCGTCTTCAAGCGAATAGAACCCGGTGTGATCGCCGAACGGCCCCTCGGTACGCGTCTCACCAAGCTCGACGTAGCCCTCCAGGACAAACTCCGAATTCGCCGGCACCTCGATATCGACCGTCTCGCACGAAACCATGTCCACCGGCTTCCGCCGCAAGAATCCCGCGATCATCATCTCGTCCAAATCGGGCGGCAGCGGCAAAATCGCCGAGTACATCACCGCCGGGTCCGCGCCGATCGCCACCGCCACATCCATGCGTTTCTCGCCCGCCTTGAATCGCCGCCGATAATGTTCCGTGCCCTGTTTATGCGTCTGCCAGTGCATGCCCGTCGTTCGTTCGTCGTAGACCTGCATGCGATACATGCCGCAGTTGCGTTTGCCGGTCTCCGGATTCTTGGTGAACACCATCGGCAACGTGATGAACGGCCCGCCGTCTTGCGGCCAGCACTTCAGCACCGGAATATCGCGCAGCGAAAAACCGTCCTTGCGAATCACTTCCTTGCACGCGCCGCTCGCTACCTTCTTCGGAAAGAACGAACCCATCTCGGCCAGCTTCGGCAGCATCGACAACTTGCCCATCAGCCCTTGCGGCATCTGCATCTGCAAGTAGTCGGTGATCCGGTCGGCGATGTCTTGAAATTTTTCGACCTCAAGCGCGATCTCCATGCGCCGCTGCGAAGCGAACGCGTTGATCAACACCGGGACATTCGACCCCTTCGGTTTCTCGAACAACAAAGCCGGGCCGTTCTGTTTCACCGACCGGTCGGCGAACTCCGTGATTTCCAACTCCGGATCGACCTCGAAAGGAATTCGCTTCAACTCGCCCGCTTTGTCAAGCGCGTCGATGAAGCCCCGCAAATCGCTGTATGCCATATGATTATTCCATGATAGTTCGTACCGCTTTCGTCACCGGCGCCAGCCGCGGCATAGGCAAAGCCTGTGCCCTTTCGCTCGCCAAGGCCGGGACGCGTGTTATCGTCGCCGCGCGCACTCTTGAGACCTGCCGGCAAGTGGCCGATGAGATCAAATCGCAGGGCGGCGAAGCCTTCGCCGCCGCCATCGATCTCTCGAGTAAAGACTCCATCACCGCCGCGATTCAGCAAGCCGCCAAGGATCACGGCCCCATTCACATCCTCGTCAACAACGCAGGCATCACCAAGGACGGCCTCGCGTTGCGCATGAAGCCGGAAGACTGGCAGGTCGTGCTCGACACGAATCTGAGCGGCGCTTTCTTCGCCTCGCAAGCCGTCATGCAAGGCATGATGAAGGAGCGCTGGGGCCGCATCATCAACATCGTTTCGGTGGTGGGTGAGATGGGCAACGCGGGCCAGGCCAACTACGTCGCCGCCAAGGCAGGTTTGATCGGATTGACGAAATCGCTCGCCCGGGAACTTGCCAGCCGCGCCATCACCGTCAACGCCGTCGCCCCCGGTTTCATCGCCACTGACATGACCGCCGTGTTGAGCGAGGACATCAAGCAAAAGATGCTCGGCGTCATTCCGCTCGCTCGCTTCGGCGCCTCCGACGACATCGCCGCCGCCGTTCGATTCCTCGCCTCCGAAGAGGCGGGCTACATCACCGGACATGTCCTCGATGTGAACGGCGGGATGTACATGTGAGCCCAAGACGCCCCATCTACGCCGACCACCCTACAGAGCCGCGACCGCAAGGGAGCCCCAATGGCCCGCCGCGGGCCGCTCAAAACGAGGAAAGTCGCCACCTCCTCCCCAACCCGAACCATCCCATCTACGCCGACAACCCTACAGAGCCGAGACCGCAAGGAAGCGGACCTTCCCCAACCGATACCCCTGACTTTCAACGGAGCGCACCTTCCCCCACCGATACTCCTGACTTTCAACGGAGCGGACCTTGCCCAATCCCAGGGGGCGACATTCACAAGCTAGCCGGGATTGGCGCATGAACCACGCCGCACTGCGCTGGGCCGCGCCGCTGGTTCCCGCGTTCGCCATCTACTTCACGCCGTCGTCGCTCGCCGCCGACGCGCGCCATCTGCTCGCCATCTTCACCGGCACGATCATCGCGCTGATCGCGCGGCCCGTGCCGATGGGCGCCAGCGTTGTGCTCGCGATGACGCTGCTCGTCCTCACCAACACACTGACTCCCGCGCGCGCCCTCGCCGGCTTCGCCAGCCCGACAACCTGGATGATCTTCTCGGCGTTCCTGTTCGCCCGCGCCGTCACATCAACAGGCTTTGGCCCGCGGATCGCTTATGTACTAATCGACCGCATCGGCCACAGCCCGCTCACGCTCGGCTACGCCGTCGCGGCGACAAACCTGGTGCTCGCGCCCTTCATACCGTCCGACACCGGCCGCGGCGGCGGCATCGTTTTCCCCGTCGCCCGCAGCCTCGCGCAGGCGCTCGGCGATCTGCCCAAAACCAGCGCTTATCTCATCCTCGTCGGCTACCTCTCGACCTACACCACCTCCGGCATGTTCCTCACCAGCATGGCCGCCAACCCCATCATGGCCGAGATCGCCCGCAAGTCCCACGGCCTCGACGTTACGTTCCTGACCTGGGCCATCGCCGCCATCGTGCCCGGCGTGCTCACGCTCGCGATCGGACCGCTGATCATCCTCCGCGCCACGCCGCCCGAATCGCAAGACATCAAGGCCGCGCGCGCCATGGCCGCGGACGAACTGAAGAAACTCGGCAACCTCAACCCGCGCGAATTGCGCCTGGTGATCATCCTGCTTGGCGTCATGGCCGGCTGGATAACATCGCCGTGGCACGGCCTGCACAACGCGTTCGTCGCGCTCGGCGGACTCTGCGCCCTCGTGATTTCGGAGGTGGTGACGTGGGAAGAGATGCTCGGCGAAAAACGCGCCTGGGATGCCCTGCTGTGGTTCGGACCCATTCTCATGATGACCGATGAACTCGCAAAAGCCGGTCTGTTCAGCGTTCTCTCGCAAAGCGTCGTCGGCGTCACGGGCGGCATGCCGTGGCAAGTGACGTTCTTCGCACTCTGCGCCGGATATCTCTACATACACTACGCCTTCGCGTCAATGACCTCGCAGGCCACCGCGCTCTACGCCGGCTTCCTCGGCGCGGGCATCGCCGCCGGGGCGCCGCCGATGATGATCGCCATCGTCCTCGCGGCCTTTTCATCGCTCAACGCCGGCATCACCCACTACGGCACCGGCTCGGCGACCGTCTTCTTCGGCGCGGGATTCGTCACGCAGGGACAGTGGTGGCGCGTCGGCTTCGTGTTGTCGCTGATGATCCTGGCCGTCTGGCTCGGCATCGGCCCGTTGTGGTGGAAGCTCGTGGGCGTTTGGCCCTAGACAGATTCTTGCGCTGCCCGGGCAAGCAAAGACCCCGGGGTTCCGCCCGCGCAGGCAGCAGTCCCGTCACCTCAAGTTCCCCGCCATTTTTGCCGATAGAGAGATCGACCTCTCATGGCCATTGAAACCGCGGACTTAGCTTCACTCATCCGGAAAGTACGCGACGCCCACGCAAAGCCCGCGCCGGAACCCGAACCGCTTGATCCTCCCAAATCCGCGAAGGAACCCAAGCCGCGTGCGCAGACGCCCGCACCCGAGCCGGCGGTCGATATACAGGATCTTCACGCAGAACTCCATGCCGACGAACTCCTACTCGAACGAATTCTCGGCCTCCTCTACCGCGCAAAAAAACGCAACCCATTGAGTGGCGCGGTCTCCATCCTCGACATGGAAAAAGCGCTCGGCCTGGAACGCGAAGCCGCCACGTTTGTCATGGACTACATGAAAAGCACGAAGGTCATCCAAATGGACGACAAGAGCCGAATGTCGATCACCGTCATCGGCATCGACTACCTCCGCCGCAGCCTTGGCGTCGCCAAAGTCCCGGCCTCGGAAATCTGACCTCTCCCTATTTCACGTAAACGGCAACCGCCTGCCGCGTCGCCGTGGACTCCCCGCCGATCGTCAACTCGATCGGCCGCGCCCCCGAGCCCACGCCCTCCGGTATGCGGAAATTCACTTGATACACACCGCCGGGCAACCCCGGCGCGCCGCCCGCGAAAAGCACCTCGGCGTCGCGCCCGCCGGCCGTAATCGTAACCTCGCCCGTAGTCCGCGTTAGCGTCGCTGTCGGGTGATATTCCCCCAGCGGCAGCGTCGGGTCGATTGCTCCCAGTCCGGTGGCGAATAGCTGCACCACACTCCCGGCCGCCGCCGGATTCGACTGTCCGTTTCGCGAGCCATCTTCGTTGAACACCGCCCGGTAGAATATGCCCGGCGACGTCGGCTGTGTGCGAACCGTTCCGGGCGCGATCAGCGTGAGTCCCTGCCACCCGTAGTAGAGCAAAAACGTATTTCCCGCCGGCAGCGCCGCGGGCGCTTGCACCGTGACTTGACGATCGGAAGAATAAAGCACCGGCATGTTCGTTCCCGTTAGCGTCGCGTTCGGAATGGCGCCCGAAAAATTGCCGAGAGTAAGTCCCGGGAACGGCGCCGCCTGTGTCGTCACCCGCAATAACCCATCGAGCAAAACTCCTTGCCCTTCCACCGGACCGATCCCCGATCCGAATATCGTCAGCAACTGTCGCGGCGCCATTACTCCGGCGTCCGCGAAACTCGCCGCGTTCACAACCGAGGCCGGCGTCGCCACCGGTTGCGGCATCCAACGGCACGCGTCGATATTATCGATCCGGTAGAATCCGCCGTCGCTCGAGTGGATCATCACGTTCGACGCCGAGGCGATCGTAAAGTCCGGCACAATCGCCGCACCGGTTGGCAGGAAGGGTTCATTGAAGTATTCGATCTTGCCCGGCGCGCCCCGAAACAGCCGGCTCGCCGCGACGAAATAAGGCTGCGTTCCTAACCGCGTTACCGACACCAGCGGCAAGTTTTCCAACTCCGTAACTGGCTCGCCAAGTCCGGTGGGCGTCAATCGGTCGATCCTCCGGAACGTAGCGCTATTGCCGGAAATTGCCACCGCCGTGCCGTCCTCCATCCGCGTCAACCCGGCCAATCCCGGGACCGTGAACGTGCTGACGGATTGGCTCGATCTGATCCAGACCGCCACCGTCGCCGTAAATACTCCGCCAGTAGGAGCCGCTCCGTCCAGAAACCAGTAAATGTTCCCGGCATTATCGGCCGTGATTCGTTGCAGTGTGCTAAAGGTCCCGATCGGTGCGAATACCACCTGCGCGCCGCCTTGCGTTTTGAGTATCGAGACCTTGCCATCGCTCCCGACAACTAAGATCCGCCGCCGGAAAACATCGGCGATAATCAGCCGCCCTTCTCCGTCGATCGTAAAGGCCGCGATCCCATAAATAGTCAGATCGGTAACTGACTTACCTTCGGCATCGTTCGTCTCGGTTCCTCCGCCGGCGGTAAACCGGGGCTGCTGTCCCGGCCGCGCCTCCAAGATCCCCGATTTGCCGCCCACACTCGCCGAATAAATCAGACTGCCCGCGCGAGCGTTCCAGATACCGAACGGCGGCGCCTGCCCGTCCACCAGCGCGGCGACCGGCGCGCCGGCGACCACGCTGTCGGAGGTTCCCGACAACCGCACCAGCGGATTCCGCTGTTCCGGCCGCGCGCCGCCGAGATAATAGAGTGCATTGTCGGGACCGACGGCCAGCGGCGTACCCGTAAACGGCACAAAGGGACGCGATCCCGAATCGACATCGCCGCGGCTGTTGAACGGAAACACGCGGTTCGCTGTCGCCGCGGCCGGCTGGCCGTTCGATAACGCGATGAAGTTGATCGTGGCGTCGAAGTTCGGGTTAATCGTCCGGATCACGCCCGCCCCATCAACCGTGCGCAGATGACGTCCGGCCAGGTCCTTGATCCAAAGCAGGCCGTCGGGCAAAACGAAAAGTTGCCGGGGATTCGACAGCGCGGCTTCGGTCGCCGGTCCGTCATCGCCGACTCGGCCAGCCGCCACCGAAACCCGCGGCCCGCCCGCGAAGGTCCGCAGCGCCCCATCGGGCGTCACCACCCTCACCCGGTTAAACGCGTCGATGAGATACAACTCCCCGGTTTGCGCGAACGCCACGTTGACGATCGTTCCGAGGTTGATCTCCACCGCCCGGCCGTCTTCGCCGTTGAAGCCCGGCCGCCCCGTTCCCGCCGCGGTTTCGATGCGCCCATCGACGACGCGCAACACTCTCCCGCCGCTGACGAAGTGCAGCACGCCGACCGGCGAGAAGGCGATCTGAATGACGTTCTGCAGCGGCGACTGGAGCGCGGGGCCTTCCACCGCCTCGTCCCGCTGCCCGTTGCCCGCCACCGTCGTCAGCCGTCCGTTCGCTTCGATCCGCCGGATCCGGAACGTAGCGTCGAAGAAGTGCACGCGGTTGCCGGGCGAGACGGCCAGCGCGTTCGTCTGAAACGTCTGCGACTCGGTGGCGCGTTCGCCTTCCTCGACACGATTGGCCGACTGCGCCGGCGTAATCGCCGACAGCCGGCATTCCTGCGCCAGAACTGGAATAATCGAGAGGAGGATCCGGATGAACAGTTGCATGCTTCGCAAAATAGCTATTGTATTGTGTCTGAGCGTCGCCGTCGCTGCGCAATCGGGTAAGATCGCCCCAGGCGGCGAAACCAAGATCGAGGCAACAGTCGAAAAGACGGGCCTTATGAGCGGAAAGAAACACATACTGATCTGGGAGAAATTCTCGGGTCAGTTCACGGCTACCAGCGTGACGCTGGAAGTCGAGGCCGCATCGGTCAAGGTTCTCGACGATTGGATCGGCGATGGCAAGAAGGAGGACGTGCGCAAGGAGACCGTTGGTAAGGACGTGCTCGATACCGGCAAGTTCCCTCGCATTACGTTTACATCGACGGCCGTGACCGGCAACGTAAACGGTACGTTCGAAATCGCCGGCACACTGACCGTACGCGGCATCTCGAAACCGGTCACCCTCACAGCGCGCAAGTTGAGCAACGGTTCCTACGAAGCCGAGACGACGTTCCCCATGAGCGGCTTCGGCATCAAGCCGCCCAAGGCCGCGCTGGGCGCGATCGGCACCAAGGACGCGATGACGATGCGGGTTCGGATTGCAGGGAGCGGCGTCTAGCCCGGATACCTCCCAGAACGTCTGCTGGCACGGCTCGAAAGACTGTATAGTCTCCGTACTCGATCTGTGCGATGGCGTAGAAGCGCGACAGGCTGATTTGTTCGCGTTCGCGGGCCGAGAATTTGGGGCCGAGGTGAAACGTCCAGTAGTCGAGTCGCTCGCGAATGACT
>Ga0194131_10002727_pt1 | contig 28715 bp, 18 predicted proteins | sample TA2KigO120mmetaG_FD_148631 | JGI IMG/M metagenome (GOLD analysis project Ga0194131, IMG submission 148631) | Freshwater microbial communities from Lake Tanganyika, Tanzania - TA2015053 Kigoma Offshore 120m | ecosystem: Environmental > Aquatic > Freshwater > Lake | place: Tanzania: Lake...
GTGCGGCGGGCACGAACGGATTGGCCGCGGACACGGGCGCGACGATCGCGTAGCTCGTGCCGGGGTGGAAGACGCCGGGCGTCGCGGAGACCGGGCTGTGCGAGAAGCGGTCGCAGCCGTGGTAGAGCACCAGCGCACCTTCCCAAGTACCGGTCAGGCAGTCGAAAGCGTAGTCGGCATACCCGTAGAAGAACGTGGTCGGATTGGCGGCGGTGATGCAGGTCGGGACCGGGCAGGCGCCGCCGACGGCGGCCGACGTTCCGAGGTTCGCCTTCACGACGAAGCGCCAGACCTGGTACTGCGGACCCGGTGCGGGCGGCACTTCGACCCAGGTGCGCGTGTAGTCCATGCGCAACATGCCCGACAGCACCGCGGCTCCGGCCGGATTCGTCACTGTCAGTTGTGCCTGGTACGCGCCGCAACTGACCGGCACCGCGCCGCCAAGCGCCACCTTCATGTTCGGTTGCTGGACCGGATTGCACTGGTTGAAGCACAGCCCGAGGCTGGGCAGCGAGAGCGGCGGGAAGGCCGGCAGGTTCGCCGCGGTCGGAGCACAGCAGGGGCCTTGCAGGCCGTCGGGTTGTGGACAGGGGAGTCCTTGGGCGGACAACAGGTGGCCGGCGAGCGCGGCGAGCGCGAAGCCGGCGGCGATCAGGGAGCGGATCTTCATGGCGTGTTCCGATGCAGCAGAGGTGGCCGGGAGGGGAAGTCGAGGCAGGACTCACGCGAGTCCCGCGCCCCTGCCAGAGACGACCGTGCCGCCGCTGCACCGAATAGTCGCCAAACGAAAGCGGCCCCGGCGGTGGCCGGGGCCGCTTCGCTTCGAACTCGAGCCGAGGCTGTCTACGGGATGTTCGTGTAGATCAGGTACTGCGTCGGGAGCACGGTGTTCGTGGCCGGCAGCACCGGCACGCCGCCCGCCGGGAGGTGGAAGTTGCTGGCCAGGTCGATCATGTTCTCGTTGATGAAGCCCGGGTCGATCGGCAGCACATTGAAGCCCCGGCGCGTCGACACGCCGTAGAACACGTTCAGCGAGCTCGGGGCCGCTGCCGCGCTGGCGCACGAATCGAAGTAGTCGAACACGCCCTCGTCGACCCACAGCGCCTCGTCGCCGGGGAACGGTCCGACGGGGTTCGTCCAGTTCCCGAGGCTCGTCTTGATTTCGAAGATCCACGGCTGTCCCGGCACGTTGATGGCCTGGAAGCTCGACGTGATGCCGGCCGTGTTCGGGCAGGTTCCCGTGCCCTGCAGCAAGTTCGCCGAGTGCATCGGGCTCGCGAAGGACAGCGGGCACGCGCAGGCGGAACCGAGCTGGAACTGCAGACCGCCCGAGATGGCTTCCTCGTGCTGGCACAGGATCGTGCCGGGCACAGGCATGGCCGGGCGCATGGCTTCCGCGAGCAGCGGGCCGCTGCCGTAGGGCAGAGCGGCCGGCACGAACGGATTGGCCGCCGTGACCGGCGCGACGATCGCGTAGCTGGTGCCGGGGTGGAACACGCCGGGAGCCGACGACACCGGGCTGTGCGAGAAGCGGTCACAGCCGTGGTAGAGCGAGAGCGAGGCTTCCCAGACTCCCGTCCCGCAATCCAATGCATAGTCGACGTGGCCGTAGTAGAAGGCCTGCGGGTTCGCTGCCGTGATGCAGCTCGCGACCGGGCACACCGTGGGCGCGGGTGCGAAGGTGCCCAGGTCACCCTTGATCAGGAAGCGCCACACCTCGTACTGGATGCCGGTCGGCGCGACTTCGATCCAGTTGCGCGTGTAGTCCATCCTGAGCACGCCGGACAGCCCGACGACGCCGGCCGTGCCCGTCAGGGAGAACTGAGAGGAGAACGATGCACAGCCCATTTGCGCGGGGGGGCTGAGGTTGACCTTGAGGTTCGGCTGCGTCGCCGGATTGCACTGGCTGTAGCAGATGCCGAGGCCGGGCAGATTCAGCGGCGGGAAGTTCGGCAGGTTCGCGATCGCGACCGAGCAGCAGGAGCCGGGGGCGCTCCACAGGCCGTCGGGTTGCGGGCAGCCCTGCGCGAAGGCGGATGCGCCGGCCAGCACTGCCAGCGCCGCGGAGAGCAGGAAGGGCCGGGACGCGTTGGGGCCCGGCTAGACGAGGGTACTTGAGCCGGCGATTTCTCGCCGGAACTCACATCCCTGCAGAGACGTTCCCGGGGGCGCTGCTTGGGAATCCGCCGGCTCCGGGAAGTACCTGCCTGCGGATCGGCGCTAGACTCCGCGCTTCCCAGGAATTCGACCTCCGACATGTTCGCCACGCTCGCCCTCGCACTCGCTCCGTTCACGCTGCAGGAAGCCACGCAACCAACGCCTGCCGCGGTCGTGCACGACCTCTCGTGCACGGTCACGCTCGGTCAACCCGTGCTCGTCGCATCGCGCTTCAAGCTCAAGGGCAAGGTCGACATCCGCACCAGCGCGGGGACGACCGCGCTGCCATTCGACCGAAGCGAGACGATCGAGCACGTCGATCTCTACGAGTCGGTGGACAAGCCCAAGGCGGGCGCGTACGTCGGGCAGCGGAACTACGTGCGCTACCAACGCGACGAAGAGAAGCGCTGCAAGGATCCCGAGTGGGCCGGCGTCCGCGCGTCGATCGAATGCGACGGCGACGAGACGCGCTTGTCGTTGAACGGACGTCTGGTGCGCCCGTCCGAGCTCGATCGAGCGCTCGAGCGCGCGCCGTACACGGGTGCGTGGCTCCCGCTTCCGAAAGCGGTTGCGTTGGGCGCTTCGATCGACGTCGACGCGTTGGCGATCGCGCACGTGATGCACGTCGAGAACGCGCGCGCGGATGCGAGCGCCAAACTCCGGTTGGCCGCGGTGGACGCGGCCGGCGTGGCCACGATCACCGGCGACCTGGTGATTCCCACGGCACGCGCCGGCGAGCCGCTCGTCGTCACCCACGCCGGCACCTGCACGATTCGCGTCGACACTGCGCGCCACAAGGTGATCGAACTGCGCTGGGACGGCGACGCTGAAGTCGCGGGCGCCGACGCAAGCCTCACCGCGTCGGGCAAGCTGCCGTTCGAGTTCGCGCTGACCGCGACGTTCGGCGAGCCCGCGGAGAAAGCGCTCGCGCAGAAGCCCGTCTACCGCGAGTGCGACCTCGTGTTCGAGCGCGCCAAGCTGGCGCTCGCGCTGCCGAGCCATTTCTTCGCCGCCGACGAGGGCAAGGATCCCGACGTGCGGCTCTACAGGAGCGCCGTGGAGGGCGCGCAGGCTCCGCTGCTCGTCGAACTCAAGGCGTTCGACATCGCAAAGGCCGATCAGACCGCCGTGATCGAAGCAGCCATGAAGGCGATGCGCGACAACAAGTCGCTGGAGGTGCTGGAGGAGCGCGCCGAGTCCAGCGCGCTCGGGAAGGGCAAGTTGATGCGCTATGTAGTCGACGGCGAGGAGCAATGGATGGCCGTGCTGCCCTGCGGGGAGCACGCGCTCATTCGCATCAAGGTCCTCGCGGCTGCCGCGAACAAGAAGCTGCTGCCCGGGACCTGGTCGAAGCTCAAGGGATCGCTGAAGCTCGTGAAGTAGATCGCCGGAATCTCGGCCAACCAGGAGTCACCCGCATGATCGTCCACATGGTGCTGTTCCGGATGAAGAAGGATCTGTCCCGCGCGCAGATCGAGCATGTCTTCCGCTCGATCGGAGCGCTGAAGGACAAGATCCCCGGCATCGTGTCGTACTCGTGGGGCAAGTATTCGTCGCCCGAGGGTTTGAACAAGGGGTTCACCCACGGCTTCTGCACGACGTTCAAGGACGCGGCGGCGCGCGACGCGTACCTGCCGCACCCGGAGCACAAGAAGGTCGTCGATATCGTGCTGCCCACGCTCGAGGGCGGCCTCGACGGCGTGGTCGCGTTCGACTACGAAGCCTGAGCCGCGCATCGGCGCGCGTCGGGTAGAGTCCGCGCTGCATGCAAAGGCTCCTCTCACTGCTGGTGCTCGCCATCCTGGCCGCCGCGGCTGGCGCACAGGCTCCCGGTCCGCTGCGCGTTTTCCTGCGCGGAGGTCCGAAGACGCACGGTCCCGGCCAGCACGATCACCCGCGTTTCGTCGCCGAGTGGAAGGACCTGCTCTCCGCGCGCGGCTGTGCGGTCGAGGGCGAGCTGCGCTTCCCCAGCGCCGACGAGCTCGCGCGCACCGACGTGCTCGTGTGCTACGCGGCCGAGAACGGCACCGTCTCCGCCGCGGAGCGCACCGTGCTCGACGCCTACCTCGCGCGCGGCGGCGGCATCGTTGCGATCCACGACGCGGTCTGCGGCAACGACCCGCACTGGTTCAAGCAGATCATCGGCGGCGCGTGGGAGCACGGCCATTCGAAGTGGCACGAGGGAATCGTCGACCTCTACGTGACCGACGACGCACACCCGATCACGCGCGGCGCCGAGAACTGGCGTTTCGACGACGAGATCTACACCGCGCTGCACGTCGTGCCCGAGGCGCGCGTGCTGCTGCGCGGCTTCCACTCGGTCTTCGACATGTCGCCGCAGATGTGGGTGCTGGAGCAGCCGCACACGAGCTCGGACGGTGCGCTCGCGAGCGCGCCGTACCGCGCCTTCGTGTCGATCCAGGGCCACAACCACAGCTCTTTCGCGCACCCGGCCTGGCGCACGCTGCTCTTGCGCGGGATCGCCTGGGCCGGCGGGCGCGACGCCGACCTGCTGCTCGCGCCGGGCGAGGCCGAAGCGCTGCGCTATCCGCCCGGCGGGCCGCTCGCGCCCGAGAAGGCTGCCGCCGCCCTCGAACTGCACCCCGACTTCGAGCTGTCGCTGGTTGCCGCCGAGCCGATCCTCGCCAAGCCGATCTCGATCGACTGGGACGCGCGCGGACGGCCGTGGGTCGCACTGACGACCAGCTACCCGGACAAGCAGCAGTTCACCGGTGTTCCGCCGACGGACGAGATCGCGATCCTCGTCGACCGCGACGGCGACGGGCGCTGCGACGAGCGCAAGACCTTCTTCCGCGGCCTCGACCTCGTGACCTCGCTCGTGTTGCACGAGCAGGGCGTGATCGTCACGGCGGCTCCGGAGATCCTCTATCTCGCCGACACGAACGGCGACGACGTTGCCGACGAGCGGCGCGTCGTGTTCAGCGGTTTCGGCTACGGCGACACGCACGCGACGATCAGCAACCTGCGCTGGGGGCCCGACGGCTGGATCTACGGCACGCAGGGCTACTCGGGCAATGCTTCGAACCACGTGACGAACGCCGCAGGCCGCGACTTCGGCAAGATCGGCAACGGGCTGTTCCGCTTCCGCGCCGACGGCGGCGCGATCGAGATCGTGTCGTCGTACGGCTCGAACACCTGGGGCTGCGACTTCACGACCGACGGCGAGCTACTCTTCACGATGGCGAACGGCGCGCACCTGCGGCACGTCGTCTTGCCGGAGCAGGTGCTCGCGCGCGCGCGCGTCGGCGGGGTCGAGAGCTGGACTGACATCGCCGATCACACGCACGTCGAACCGGCGGTCGTCCGCACCGAACCCGCCTACGCGCAGATCGACTTCGTCGGCGCGTTCACGGCGGCCGCGGGCTCGTGCATGTACACGGGCGGCGCGTGGCCGGACGAGTGGAACGCCGCGCACTTCGTATGCGAGCCGACGGTCAATCTCGTGCACTGCGACGTGCTCGAGGAGAAGGGCGTCACGTACGTCGCGCGCAAGCAGGGCCCCGGCGAGTTCCTGCGCTCGAAGGACCTGTGGTTCCGGCCGGTGCACGCGCGCGTCGGGCCTGACGGCGCGCTGTACGTGCTCGACTTCTACAACCAGGCCGTCGTGCACAACGACACGCGCGGGCCCAAGCACGGGCCGACGAACGCGGCGCTGCGGCCGGACCGCGACCGAACGCACGGGCGGATCTGGCGGATCCAGCACAAGCAGGCCAAGGCGATTGCGTCGCCCTGGCCGCGCGATGTGAGGCCGAAGGACCTCGCGGATGCCGCGATCCTCTCCGGCCTCGAGAGCCACAACCAGTGGGCGCGCACGACCGCGCAGCGGCTGCTCGTCGAGCGCGGCGCGAGCTGGGAGCCGATCGCGATGCTTGCGAGCGCCGGATCGACGTGGCAGACGAAGCTCGCCGCGTTGCGCACGCTCCGCGAACTCACCGATCTGTACAGCCGACAGGATCGCGCGGATGGTCGCGAAGCAGGCTGGGCCTTCGATGCGTCGCTCAGTGCGGCGCTCGCGAGTCCGGAGACGGCCTTGCGCCGAGCGGCGTGGCAGATCTTCGCCACCGTTGCGCCGCAGACGACCGGAGTCTCGCTGACCGACGCGTTCGCGGGGTTTGCACCGGGCGTCGATACCCGCGTGCGCCTCAGCGCGCTCCTCGGTTCCATGGCGCTGACCCGCGCCGACGAGTTGCACGGAGCCGCACAACTCGCGCTGCTGCGAGTCTGGCCCTCGTTGGAAGACGACTGGTCGCGTTCGGCGGCGCTGGGTGCCGCCCTCGACCACGCGGGTTACATGCTCCAGTATTCGCTACGAGAGCCGTTGAACTCGTCGACGCGCTCTTTCCTCCAGCCGTTCGGCGAAGCGCTCGCGCGACGCGACGGCGCGGCCGGTGTCGCACAGGCGCTGGCAGAGATGGCGGAGCACGGACAATTTCCCATCGAGCTCATCGATGGCTGCCTGCGCGGGCTGCGTGAGAAGCGGGGCACGGAGATCGACGCACGAGCGCGGGGCGCGCTCGTGCGATTGCTCGAGCAGGACGATCTCGCACTCGTGCGGGGCGGACTCGCGCTGTGCGGCAGATTGCTCCAGCCGGGTGAACTCGCCGCTGAGATCAGGCTTGCGGCCGGGCGCCAGCTCGAGCTGATCGAGGATGCCGACGCGCCTGTCGATGGCCGTCGCGCCGCGTTCCTCGCGCTGCTCGCGCTCGACGCGCACCGCGCGCAGGCGCTCGGCGCGTGTGACGACCTGCTCGCCGCCGGCGCGGGCGAGCCGAATCAACTGGCCGTGCTCGATGCGATCGGCGCGCTCGACGACGCGGCGGCGGGGGAGACGCTGGCGCTGCACTTCGGCAGGCTGTCGGGCGGGCCGCGCGAGCGCGCGTTCGAGCTGCTCGCGCGCCGCCCGGCCTGGGCGAACGCGCTGCTCGACCGTGTCGAGCAGGGCGGGCTCACGCCGGCCGTGCTGGGCCCGCAGAAGATGCATCGGCTGCGCACGCACGCCGATGCGGCGGTCGGCGCGCGCGCGACCGAGCTGTTCGCGAAGCTCGGCTCGGCGACCAACGGGAAGGTCGACGAGCTGGTCGCGAAACTGCTGCCCGAGGTCGACCAGCCCGGCGATGCCGCCAACGGCAAGCTCGTGTTCGCGCAGAACTGCGCCGCCTGCCACGTCGCCTTCGGCGCGGGCGGCAAGGTGGGCCCCGACCTGTCGGGCATGGGCGCGCACGGCGCGAAGGACCTGCTGCCGGTGATCCTCGATCCCAGCCGCAACGTCGAGGCGGCCTTCGCCGAGTGGGTGGCCGTGCTGAAGGACGGTCGCTCCTTCGGCGGCGTGCTCGCGCGCGACGCGGCCGACTCGGTACTGTTGCGCAACTCGACCGGCGACGTCGAGATCGCGCGCGTGGACCTGGCGGAGCTGCGCAACAGCGGCCGCTCGCCGATGCCCGGCGGGTTCGAGAGCCTCGGCGCAGCGGGGCTGCGCGATCTGATCGCGTACCTCGAGGGGCCCAACCGCGGCTGGCGCGTGCTCGATCTGCGCAACGTCGCGACGCGCAACTCGCTGAACGGCCTGTACGACCGGCGCCACGCGAACGAGATCCTGAAACCAAAGGCGTTCGGCGTGCAACCGGTGCACGGCGTGCCGTTCGAGCTGCTCGATCCGGCGCGCGCGCAGAGCGGCAACAACGTGATCGTGCTGAAGGGCGGCACGGCGGGCGACTGGGACTGCAAGGTGCACGCGCCCCGGCGCGTCGAGCTCGCGGTCGGTGCGATCGTCGAGCGCGTGCACGTGCTCGGCGGCATCGCGGCATGGGGTTATCCGTTCCACAAGCAGCAGGACCCGATCCTGAGGTGGACGTGGAAGTACGCGGACGGCGAACGCGAGGAGGTCGTGCTGAGGAACGGCGTCGAGTTCGGCGACTGGATCGCGCGCCACGACGTGCCCGGCTCCGAGTACGTGGACGGCGTGCTGGCCGAGGATTCGTGGGGGCAGTTGCGCTATCACGTGCTCGTGCCCGGACAGCGCAAGGCGGTCGCCGCGATCGAGCTGGAGAGCTACGACACGCTGTACGCGCCGACGATCGTCGCGCTGACGGCCGAGCTGCCGGGCGCCGTGAAGCTCGCGCAGCCGGCGCGCCAGCCCGATCTGCCGGAGGGCGAACTCGACGCACTCGTGTTCGGCGGCGGCTCGAGCCACGACTTCGCGCGCTGGTTCCGCGACGCCGACATCGCGGCGCTGACGAGCGCGGGCCTGCGCGCCGGCTACACCGAGCGCCTCGACGAGCTCTCGGAGGGACTCGCGCGCGCGAAGGTGCTGGTGCTGTGCAACAACCAGCCGATCGGTGAGGCCGACCTGCGCGCGCGGATCTTCGCGCACGTCGAGCAGGGCGGCGGGCTGCTCTTGCTGCACGCGGCGACCTGGCACAACTGGCCCGACTGGCCGGAGTACAACCGCGAGCTGGTCGGCGGCGGCGCGCGCAGTCACGAGAGCTACGGCGATTTCGACGTCGTGCGCTCGGCGGCCGAGCACCCGATCCTCGAGGGCGTGGCCGGCCGCTTCCGGATCCGCGACGAGCTGTACCGCTTCGAGCGCGAGCCCAATGCGCAATGCGAGGCGCTGGCGACCGGCTACTCGGCGACGAGCGGGGCGAGCTACCCGGTGCTGTGGTCGAGCGTGCGCGGCCGCGGTCGCATCGTCGGCTTCACGCTCGGACACGACGGCGCGGCACGCGACGTGCCGGCCTTTGGCAAGCTCTACGCGAATGCCCTGCGCTGGCTCGCGCCGCGCCAAGATCGAAAGTAGTCGAATCGCGATGCTCTACGAACCCATCCGGCACTCCCGCACCGACATCCTGAAGCGTTTCCGCGCGCAGATCGCGCGCGGCGAGCCGATCATCGGCGGCGGTGCCGGCACCGGCATCTCGGCCAAGAGCGAGGAGGCCGGCGGCATCGACCTGTTGATCGTCTACAACTCCGGGCGCTACCGGATGGCCGGACGCGGCTCGACGGCGGGACTGATGCCGTACGGCAACGCGAACCAGATCGTCAAGGAGATGGCGTACGAGGTGCTGCCCGTCGTCAAGCGCACGCCGGTGCTCGCCGGCGTGTGCGGGACCGATCCGTTCATCATGCCGCGGCTGTTCCTCGAGGAGCTCGCCGAGCTCGGCTACGCGGGGATCCAGAACTTCCCGACGGTCGGCCTGATCGAGGGCGAGCTGCGCGCGACGCTCGAGGAGACCGGCATGGGCTACGGCCTGGAGGTCGAGTTCGTCGCATTGGCGCGCGAACTCGACTTGCTGACGACGCCGTATGTGTTCGACGAGGACGAGGCGCGCGCGATGACCAAAGCCGGCGCGGACATCGTCGTCGCGCACATGGGCTGCACGAGCGGCGGCACGATCGGCGCGAAGACGGTCAAGACGATCGAGACCTCCGCGCGGCGGATCGAGGCCATCGTGGCCGCGGCAAAATCCGTGCGCAGAGACGTGATCTGCCTGTGCCACGGCGGGCCGATCGCGACGCCCGACGATGCGCGCGCGATCTTCGAGCGCGTGGACGGCATCGACGGCTTCTACGGCGCGAGCTCGACCGAGCGCTTCCCGACCGAGGTCGCGATCAAGCGGCAGATCGAGGAGTTCAAGGCGCTGCGGCTCGCGCGCAACGGGAAGGGCGCGGCGAAGAAGGGCGCGCGATGACGCAGCTCGACTGCGCCGAGTGCCTGCGCTTCGTGACCTCGAAGGAAGCGGTCGTCGAACAGATGCCGTGGGGCCGGCACGACTGGCTCGCGCGCGCCGGGCTGACCGATTCGAAGCTGATGCAGCTCGTGCGCGTGACGATGCCGGCGGGCAAGGCTCACGCCTTCCACCGCCATCCGCACATGGAGGAGCTGCTCTACGTGATCGCGGGCCGCGTCGAGCAGTGGGTCGGGCGCCAGAGTCGGATCCTGGGGCCGGGCGAACTCGCGCACGTGCCGATGAACGAGGTGCACGGCTCGTACAACGTGTTCACCGAGCCGGTGACGTTCCTGGCGGTGCTCGGGCCGGCGGTCATCGACGGGCCGGCGCTGGTCGACGTCCAGCACGACGAGCCGTGGCGCAGCCTGAAGGCGCCCATCGGCTGAGCGGCGCCGGAGCGTCCCAACTCTTGCCGGAGCCCGGATCGGGCCGAATAGTGGGGCGTCGATGACCGCTACGCCTCCTGAAGTCAGCTTCGTGTTGCCGTGCCTGAACGAGGCCGAGACGCTCGCGGGCTGCCTGCGCGAGATCGACGAGTGCATCGCGCGACAGGGCTGGTCGGCCGAGGTGATCGTCGCCGACAACGGCAGCAGCGACGGCTCGCGCGAGATCGCGCGACGCTGCGGCGCGCGTGTCGTCGAGGTGGCCGAGCGCGGCTATGGCAGCGCGCTGCGCGCGGGCTTCCTCGCCGCGCGCGGGCGGCTGCTCGTGATGGGGGACGCGGACCTGTCCTACGACTTCCGCGAGTCGGTCGCGCTGGTCGAGCTGCTGCGCGGCGGTTGCGAGCTCGCGATGGGCACGCGCTTGCGCGGGCGCATCGAGCCGGGCGCCATGCCGTGGAAGCACCGCTGGCTCGGCAACCCGGTGCTGTCGTGGATCGGCCGGCGCCTGCACGGCGTGCGCGTGTCGGACTTCCACTGCGGGTTGCGCGCGCTGTCGCGCGACGCGTTCCTGCGCATGCGCACCTCCACGACCGGCATGGAGTTCGCGTCCGAGCTGGTCGTGCGCGCCGCCCTGTTGCGCATGCGCATCGGCGAGGCGCCGGTCACGCTGCGCAAGGACGGTCGCTCGCGGCCGCCGCACCTGCGCTCGTTCCGCGACGGCTGGCGGCACCTGCGCTACCTGCTGTGCATGGCGCCGCGCTTCACGCTGGTGCTGCCCGGGCTGGTGCTGATGGCGCTCGGCGCCGCGGCGGCGGCGCCGACCTGGCGCGGTACCTTCTGGGTCGGCGGCGTCGGCTTCGACATCGGCACGCTCGTGGCGGGCTCGCTCGCGCTGGTGGTCGGCTACCAGTGGGTGACCGCCGCGATCGCGGTGCGGCTGTTCGCGCACACCAGCGCGTTCGGGCCGCCCAGCGAACGGCTGCAGCGCGCCTTCGGTTTCTTCCGGCTCGAGCTCGGGCTGGCGGCGGGTGCGCTGTGCGTGCTGCTGGGCGCCGTGCTGATCGCGGCGCGCCTCTTGGAGTGGCGCGCGGGCGGCTACGGCCGGCTCGATCCGTCCGAGTCCGCGCGTGCGATGGTCGCGGCCGCGACGCTGATCGCGCTGGGCGCGCAGACCGTGTTCGCGTCCTTCGTGTACTCGATGTACGGGCTGCAGCAGGAGATCGAGCGCGGGGGCGGCGCATGAAGTGGCTCGACCACCGGCTGCGCGACTGGCGCATCGGCGTCGCGCTGCGCGAGGTTCCACGCGGCGCGCGCTTGCTCGACGTCGGTTGCCACGATGCGCTGCTCCTGTCGCGCGCGCCGCACGCGGCGCTGCGCGTCGGCGTCGATCCGCGCGTGGAACCCGGCCGGGCGAACGGCATCGAGCTGCAGCGCGCCGCGCTGCCGGGACCGCTGCCGTTTCCCGACGCGAGCTTCGACTGCGTGACGCTGCTCGCCGTGCTCGAGCACCTCTGCGATCCGGCTCGCTGCGCGCGCGAGCTCGCGCGCGTGCTCGCGCCGGGCGGGCGCGTGGTGCTGACGGTGCCGTCGGCGCTGGTGGACCGCATCCTGGACATGCTGCGCGCGCTGCACCTGATCCACGGCATGGAGCTCGAAGAGCACCATGGGTTCGAGGTCTCGCGCACGCCGGTCGTGTTCGCGCAGGCCGGGCTGGTCGAGCGCAAGCACCGGCGCTTCGAACTCGGCCTGAACCACCTGTGGGTGTTCGAGAAGCCCGCCGGAGGCTCAGCATGAGCGGCCGCAGGCTGTGGGCGCTGGCGGCCCTCGCGCTGGCGGCGCTGGTCGCGCTGGCGTACGGCAACTCGCTCTCCAACGGTTTCCACCTCGACGATGTGTACGGAATCGAGCAGAACCCCGCGCTTCGCGACCTGGCGAACATCCCGAGCTTCTTTCGCGATCCGTACACGCTGACGACGCGCTCGTTGAACGCCGATTGGCGCCCGCTGCTGCAGGTGACCTACGCGCTCGACTACGCGATCGGCGGCCTGGAGCCGCGCGCCTGGCGCGTCACGCAGCTCGCGCTGCACTGGGTCGTGTGCCTGGGCCTGTTCGCGCTGGGCCGCGCGTTGCTCGGCGGCGGACGCGTGCGCGAAGTTCGCGGGCTCGCCGAGCGCGAGGGGGATGCGATCGCGCTGGCCGCGGCGGCGCTCTTCGCCGTGCACCCGATCACGTCAGGCACGGCCAACTATGCGTGGGCGCGCTCGTCGCTGCTGGTGGCCGTCTTCGCGCTGCCGGCGCTCGCCGCCTGGTTGCGCTCGCTCGCGCCGGGCGCGGGGCGCGCCGCCTGGGTGCGGGCGCTGGTGCTGTTCGCGTTGGCGCTCCTGGTCAAGGCCGAGGCGCTGTCGATCGCGCTGGTCTTCGCCGCGGCGGACCTGTGCCTGCTGCGGCGGCTGCGTTGGCGCGCGCTGGCACCGGTCGGGCTGGTGTGCGCCGGCTACCTGGCACTGCGCGTCGCGATCCTGCCGCCGGAGCTGCGCGCGTACCACGAGGCGGGTCCGGCCGGTCGCTGGGAGTACCTGCTGACCCAGTTCGGCGCGTGGTGGCACTACGTCGGCCTGGTGCTGGCGCCCGTTGGACTGGTCGCCGATCACGGCGCCTGGCCGGTGTCGCGCTCGCCCGCGGAGCCGCGCGTGTGGCTCGCACTGGCGGGTTGGCTGGCGGTCGCTGCGCTGCTGCTGCGCGCGCTGCCGCGCGCTCCGGCGGCCGCGCTGCTCGGCGCGTCGTACCTGCTGCACCTCTTGCCGCACTCGTCGCTCGTGCCGCTGGCCGAGATGGTCAACGAGCACCGGCCCTACCTGCCCGTCGGCGGGCTGTTCGTGCTGGCCGCCTGGGGCGGCTGGCTCGCGCTGCGCGCCGCCTACGAGCGCCCCGGGCGGCCGGCGCTGCTGTTGCTGCTGGCTGCACTGTTCGCGTACGGCGGGCTGACGCGCGAGCGCAACCGCGTCTGGCGCGATCGGTATTCGATGTGGGAGGACACGCTCGAGAAGGCGCCGCTGTCGGCGCGCGCGAACATGAACTTCGGCGTCGAGCTGCAGAAGCTCAAGCGTTACGAGGAGGCCGAGCGGCACTTCGCGCGCGCGGTCGAGCTGGCGCCGGATTATCCGTACGCGCACGTCAACTATGCGATCCAGCTGCGTTGGCGCGGCGACTTCGCGCGCTCGGACTTCCACTACGACGAGGCGGTGCGCGTCGCGCCGAGGGATCCGGTCGGTCCGCTGTGGCGCGCGCGCGCGCGCAAGGCCGCGGGCGATCTCGTCGGCGCGCAGGCCGATTGGCAGCGCGTGCTCGAACTCGAGCCGCACAACGCCGAGGCGCGCGCCGAACTCGGTCTCAGCGCCCCTTGATGGCCGCGCGGATCAGCGCCTGCAGGTCCTGGTCGGGCGCCGCGCGCGCGGCCGCTTCGACCGCCTTGCGCGCGTCCTTCTCGGCGTAGCCGATCGAGACCAGGGCCGCGATCGCGTCCTGCTGCGCGCGCGAGCCTGGATCGAGCACCGGCGCGGCACCCGCGCGCTCGTCGAGCAGCAGCTTGGCCGCCCTGTCCTTCAGGTCGAGCACGATCTGATCGGCGATCTTGCGGCCGACACCCTTGACCGCGAGGAATGCACGCGCATCGCCGGCGGCGGCCGCCTCGAGCAGCGCACGGCGCGACAAGTGCGCAAGCAGCGACAACGCGATGGCCGGCCCGACACGATTGACGGAGAGCAGCAGGCGAAAGGCCGCGCGGCTGTCGGCGTCGGGGAAGCCGAACAGCAGGTGCGCGTCCTCGCGCACGACGACGTGCGTGTGCACCAGGATCTCGCGGCCCTCGGCGAAGCGGGCGGTGAGCGGCGTCGCGAGCTCGTAGCCCACGCCGCCGACGCGCAGCACCAAACGGCCGGGGGACTGCTCGACCGGCGTGCCGACCAGGTGGTCGTACACGGAGGGATTCCGCTACTCGCCCGACAGCTTGAGCCCGCGCTCGCCGAGCCGATTGCGCAGCTCCTGCAGCGAGGTCTGCCCGAAGTTCGGCATGCCGACCAGCTCCTGCGCGCTGTGCTTGGTGATGTCGCCCAGCGTCAGGCAGCCCAGCGCCTCGACCGTGCGGCGCGCGCGAATCGAAAGCTGCAGCTCGCTGATCGGCAGGTCGAGCACGTCGTTCTTCTCCGCGCCGCCGGTGCGGCGCGAGGCCGCCTCGACGCTCGACACGGCTTCCTCGCGCGTCATGCCCAGGCGCAGACCCTTGCTGTGCAGGATCTCCTTGATCTCGTTGAGCGAGGTCTCGCCGAAGTTCTTGAACGCGAGCAGCTCCTGCTCGGTGCGCATGACCAGGTCGCCGAGCGTGTTGATGTTCATCTTCGACAGGCAGTTGCGCGCGCGCACCGAGAGCTCGAAGTCGGTGATCGGGATGCGCAGGATCTGGTTGAGCCGATCCTCCTTGCGCTCCATGTCCTCGTCGTAATACGAGTTCACCGCCGAGCGCGCGTCCGACAGGAACAGGCGCGCGCGCGTATCGGTGGGGTGGCTGCGCACGATGACCTCGTAGCAGGCCGCCGCTTCCTGGTCGCGGCCCATGTCCTCGTACAGGATGCCGAGGTTCATCAGCGCTTCGGCATCGATCGGCTTGAGCTGGGCCAGGCCCTGGTACAAGTCGAGCGCGAGCGCGTCGAGACCGCAGCGCTCGGCGAGGTGCGCGGCCCGGAACAGGTTCGCGCGCAGCGTCGGATCGATCGAGCGCGCGGAGTTGTACGCGTCCAGCGCGCGCTCCCAGTCACGGCGCGCCTCGTAGGCGCGACCCTTCAGGTAGCAGCCCTCGGCGCTGCCCTCGAAGTTGTGCGGCGCGCGCTCGACGTCGGCGAGCAGCGCGCTGGCGAGGGCCTCGGCGTCCTTGCCGGCGGCGAGGTCGCGCTCGAACTGCGCCTCCAGCAGACCGGCGCGCGGCCGCGGATTGTCCGGATAGGACTTGGTCAGGCGCTCGAAGGTCGGCAGCGCCTCGCCCTGCCGCCCCAGCGCCATCAGCGCGCGCGCGCGGGTGAACGAGGCGACGTCGTCGTTGCCGTAATCGGCGAGTTGCGCGACGGCCTTGTCGTAGGCGCCGAGCATCCAGTGGCCCAGGCCCTTGCGCCGGCCGACCTCGCCCTTGCTCTCCAGGCCCTCGACCGTGCGCCGGAACGAGGCGAGCGTGTGCGCGTTCTGGAACACCGAGGCGCGCGCGGCCTGCAAGACCGGGAAGCCCGGGATCTCGGCGTTGACCAGATCGAAGGGCGGGACCTGCTCGAGGACGGCGACCGCGGTCTGGTCCGCGTTCTCGACTTCGGACTCGTTCTCGGGCTCGTGATCTTCGATTTCGGACATGGCGGAGGGGCGTCGAAGGGAGGGGGCGGGCGGCCGCGGCCGCTCGCGCGGGCTGTGACGAGCCCGGAATCCTAGGCACCGCCGCGGGCACGGTCAAATCGGAGGCCGTAGAGTGTGCCGGCCATGAGCTGCCTGTTCTGCCGCATCGCCGCGGGCGAGATCCCCAGCCAGACGGTGCTCGCGACCGAGCACGTGCTGGCCTTCCGCGACATCCACCCCCAGGCCCCGAGCCATGCGCTCGTGATCCCGCGCCGGCACGTCGATTCGCTGTGGGAATTGCTCGATCGCGAGCTGGCCGGGCACCTGCTGCTGGCCGCCGCCGAGGTCGCGCGTCTCGAGCGGCTCGAGCAGGGCTGGCGGCTGATCGCCAATACGCGCGAGCACGGAGGCCAGGAGGTCGGGCACCTGCACCTGCACGTGCTCGGCGGCCGCGCGCTGGGACGGATGCTGGCCAAGCCCTGAAGCGCGGACCAACGCAACTCCGCAGGTTGCAACATCCTTGGCGCGCGGCGGCGCTCCGGCCTTGCATCCGGTGCCGGTCGTCGCTCCACTCCGACGCGTGGACAAGCTCGTGATCGAAGGAGGCGCGCGCCTCGACGGCGCGGTGGGGATCTGCGGCGCGAAGAACTCGGTGCTGCCGGTGATGGCGGCCGCGCTGCTCGCGGAGCAACCGCTGCGCATTCCGAACGCGCCGCAACTGCACGACGTCGGCACGATGGCGGTGCTGTTGCGCGAGCTCGGCGCCTCGGTCGAGCGCTACGCCGACGGCGGGGTCGAGATCTGCGCCGAGGGGCCGCTGTCGGACAAGGCGCCGTGGGAGACGGTGCGCAAGATGCGCGCGTCGATCTGCGTGCTCGGGCCGCTGCTGGCACGGCAGGGCCGCGCCGACGTGTCGCTGCCCGGCGGCTGCGTGTTCGGCGTGCGCCCGATCGACGTGCACCTGAAGGGTTTCGAAGCGCTCGGCGCGAAGGTCCGCGTCGAGCACGGCTTCATCGTCGCGGAGGCGCCCAAGGGCGGCCTGCGCGGCGCCGAGGTCTTCCTCGGCACGGCCTTCGGCTCGTCGGTGACCGGCACCGCCAACGTGTTGATGGCCGCGGTGCTCGCGCAGGGTCGCACGGTGATCCACTACGCGGCCTGCGAGCCCGAGGTCGAGGATCTGTGTCGCTGCCTGGTCGCGATGGGAGCGAAGATCGACGGCATCGGCTCGCCGATGCTGACCATCGACGGCGTGGCGAAACTCGGCGGCGCGACGCACGCGGTGATCCCCGATCGCATCGAGGCCGGCACGTACCTGTCGGCCGGCGCGATGACCGGCGGGCGCGTGCGCGTGACCGGCATGCGGCCGGTGCACCTGTCGGCGTACCTGGACCGGATGCGCGAGGCGGGCGTGCCGTTCGAGTGCGGCGCCGACTGGGTCGAGACGCAGCCGTACGCGGGGACGGCGCCGGCCGGCGCGGGCGCGTTCCCGCCGCGGCCGCGGCCGACCGATGTGACCACGCAGACCTACCCGGGCTTCCCGACCGACCTGCAGGCGCAGTGGATGGCGCAGATGTGCTTCGCCGACGGCGTGTCGGTGATCAACGAGGTGATCTACCCGGATCGCTACATGCACGTGGCCGAGCTGGCGCGCCTGGGCGCGCAGGTGCGGCGCCAAGGCACGACCGCGATCGTGCAGGGCAAGCCGAGCCTGTCGGGCGCGAAGGTGATGGCGAGCGACTTGCGCGCATCGGCTGCGCTCGTGCTCGCCGGGCTCGCCGCGCAGGGCAAGACCGAGGTCTATCGCGTGTACCACATCGACCGCGGCTACGAGAAGATCGAGCAGCGGCTGATCGGGCTCGGCGCGAAGATCACGCGCACGAAGGAGTGAGCGGAGCCTGCCGCCCGAGGGCCGCCGGAGCTCACTTCCGCGCTGCTCCAGGGCGATCCAGACCGTGCGCGAGCCTCGCCATGGGTACGCCGTGACCATCGACGGCGAACAACTCATGGTCGATACCCTGTTACCCAGCGAACCGCGTTAGACTAGCGGAGGAGCCACGAGTCTCATCTCGACTCCCCCTTGTTCTCGGCGTCGTTCCATCAGGAAGGAACATGATCCGCCCTTGCCTTTGCTGCTGCAGCGTGCTCGCACTCGCCGCGGCCACCTCCCAACAGCAGATCCTCCCTGACCGTTGGATCCCAATCCTGCCCTCGCCCTTCGACGGTCCGGCGAACTTGCGCATCGAGCACGTCGACGGCGACGGGCGACTCGACGTGCTCGCGCAGCGCTCGGGTGCATTCGGAGTCTTCGATTGGTATGCGAGCTTGTCGAACGCGAGCGGAGGGTTCTCCGCTCCCGCGCTCGTGAGCCACGGACAACCGGTCGGTGATCTGAACGGCGACGGTCGCACCGACTTCGCGCGCGTGGTGGCGACGTCCGTCGCTCCGCCGACCTCGACGACGTTCGAGCTCAGCCTGTCCAACGGCGACGGTGCGTTCACCGTGCTGGCGCCTCAAACGGTGCAGAACAGCGTGTTCACGAGTTTCGTCGCACTCGAAGGCGCGGATCTCGACAACGACGGCGTCGGGGACCTCTTCGCGTACGGGAAGTTCGTGCCGCAGATCCTGCGCGTGCTCGGTGACGGTTCCGGCGGGCTCTCCGACATCGTCGGCATCGCGCACGGCGCGCTGACCATCGTCGACGTCGCGGCCGGCGATCTGGAAGGCGATGGCGACACGGATCTCGTCCTGTGCGCCGACAGCCCGCACTCGGTGCGGGTGATGTCGAGCATCGGCCCCGCCTGGTTCCTCGCGCCGGTCGTCGAGGACACCTCGACGTCTCCCCCGAAAGACGTGCTGCTCGCCGACTTCGACCTCGATGGCGATCTCGATGCGGTCTATCGTTTCACGCTCGGCAATGCCCAGCGTCTGCTCGTCGGCGACGGCGTCGGCGGCTTCGCCCCGGCCGTGGAGCTGGGGGCCGTGCCCGCCGCGGTGCACGAGCGGACCATCAGCGACGTCGACGCCGACGGCGCGCCGGACCTCCTGGTGAGCCTCTATTCGGAGTTCGGCGTGTTCCGGGGCGCGCCCGGCGTCGTGCTCTCGGCGTTCCAATCCCTGGGTCCCTGGCGCAAGTCGAGCTACTTGCGCGACGTGGACCTGGACGCGGACGGGCAACGCGAGTGGATCGCGCATTCCGGTCCGGGCCTCGCGATGGTCGAGAAGAGCGGGCCCAAGGCGGGGATCGTGCTGGAAACCACGTCGACGTACGGCCTGGGCGGGATGTGCACGGCCGATTTCGACGGCGACGGGCGGGTCGACCTCGCCTTGGCTGCCAATACAGCCGCAACCAGCATGGAACTGCGCACCTTCCGGTGGAACGGCGCGAACTTCGACGCGGTGGATCTCGACGTGATCCTCGGGCAGCGCTTCACGTCCCTCGGCAGCGCCGACTTCGACCACGATGGTCGCGTGGACATCTGTGCCGCCGTCGGGGAGACGTTCTGGACGGGCAGCATGCGCCTGTTCACCGGCCTGGGCGGCGCGGCGTTCCAGCCGGGCGCTTCGGCTCCGGCGCTCGGCCAGGCCTATGGTTTCGCGATCGCGGATCTCGATGCGGATGGCAACGCGGACGTCGTGAACCTCGCGCGCGTCGACGACTTCGGGAAGGCTGCGCTGCAGGCCGTGCTGGGGAATGGCAGTGGCGGGCTCGTGCCGGGCGCCTCCACGGCGCCGTGGGGGCAACCGACGAATTGGTACCTGCACCTTGCCGACCTCGATCTCGACGGCGCGCTCGACGCGCTCGTGCCGGGGATTCCCGGATCCACGACTTTCGGGTTCGCGCGCGGCGATGGTAGCGGTGGATTCCTGCCCCAGCAGTCCTACCCCGGCTGTCCGTCCGGCTCAACCGCATCCGACCTGCTCGCGAAGGACCTCGATGAGGACGGCCGGCCGGATGTCCTGGTCTCGGCCTACTCATTCACGCCCGGTCTCGAGGGCGTGTACGCGAGCCGCGGCACGGCCTCGCCAGCTCTTTTCGAAGCGCCGATCGCGCTCTTCACCGGTGTGTACACCCTCGCGTTGGAGAGCGCCGACCTCGACCGCGACGGCGCGTCCGAGCTGCTGGCCGCGAGCGGCACGGCGATATCGATCGCCAAGGGCAGCGGCATGAACTGGTCGCTGCTCGGCGCCGCGAGCCCTGTAGGCAGTGTACTGCGCGTTCACCCGGTCGAACTCGACGGGAATGCGAGCTTGGACGTGCTGACGCTGGGCGCGCAGCTGGGAGCGAGCGGAATCTACTGGGTGTCGCTGTTGCCCAATCTGCTTGCGTTGCCGCAAGGACTGGCGCCGTACGGCACCGGCACGCCAAGCTGCGCGGGCACGATCACCGGCGTCGCGAATCTCGCGCCGAAGGTGGGGGAGAGCCAGTTCAAGCTGTCGTGGACGAACGCGCCGCCGAACTCGACCGCGCTGGTCGGCATTGCGTTCGTGCCCGACGTCGCGGGCACCGACGTGTTCGGCGTCGGCGTGAACATCCACATCGGCCTGCTCGGGCCGGTGCTCGCGTACAACGTCGCGAGCGATGCGACGGGCGTGGCCAAGCTCGCCTTCCCGGTGCCGAACGCACCGGCGCTCGCGGGATTCAAGGCCTACGTACAGTCGCTGTGGATCGAGCCCGCGTGGCAGAGCTGCTCGCCGTCGCCGCTGCCGTGGAGCAGCTCGACCGGACTCGAGATCACGGTGCTGAATTGAGCAGGCTGTGACCGTGCGCCATGCGCGGCGGGCGCTGCTAAAGTCGGGGTTGGAGGACACGCATGAAGACGCTGCTCACCGGCCTTGTCGGCCTGTCGCTGGTCGGATTCGCGCATGCCCAGGGCGCTCCGACGCTGTTTCCGTACCGCTGGCATGAGCTGGGTCTGCCGCCGAGCACCTGGGGGCCCTTGGAGCTCGTGCCGGCGCACCTCGACGGCGACGCGCAGGTCGACCTGATCGTGCTTTCGCACAAGGTGTTCGGCGGTGGCGGTGGAGAGCTCTGGTATGCGCTTCGCTCCGACGGCGCGGGAGAGTTCACGCCGACGCTGGATCTAGGCACACGCGCACCCGCCGGTGATCTCGATGGCGACGGCCGCATCGACCTGGCCAGATCGAAGCAGACATCCGCGCAAGTCGCGACCTTCGAGATCAGTCTGGCGAACGGCGTGGGCGGGTTCACACACCTTCCACCGCAGTCGATCGTCGGTGTGGTTTCCGATACTCCGCGCTGGACCGCGGCCGACATCGACAACAACGGAATCGAGGATCTGTTGTCGGTGCGCTCCAATTCCGACCAGGTGCTGATGGTGCGCGGAGACGGCGCAGGAGGCGTTTCGAATCTCCTCGGCATTCTCCACGGCGGAGCCACGCTGATCGATGCGCTCGCCGTCGATCTCGAAGGCGATGGCGATCGCGACATCGTCGCGCTGCGCACCTCCCCCCCCTGGCCTCAGGAAACGGATCGCCTGATCGTCATGAAGAGCGTGGGGCCCGGTTGGTTTCTCGCGCCCACCGTCGAGGATGAACTCGAACTTCCCAAGCGCGTCCTGGCCGCCGATCTCGACCTGGACGGCGACATCGACCTCGTGCACTACAGTCAGGTGAACTCGAGCCTGCGCTACCTGGAGGGCGACGGCGCGGGCGGTCTCGCGCCCGCCGTCGCCATCGCCGGAACTCCCTCCGGCGCCTTCCCGCACAATGTCGTGCTCGCCGACGTCGATCGCGACGGATCAGAAGACCTACTCGTCGATCTGTGGCAGACGATCGGCTGGGCGCGCGCGACGAGCGGCCAGCCGCCGGGCCCCTACCAGTCCCTCGGCCCCTGGTTTTCCAGCGACCTCCTCGCCGCCTTCGACCTTGATCAGGATGGCCGGGACGAGTGGATCGCACGCCGCACACCGGGAATCACGGTCTACGATCCCGACCTGGCGGGTCCGAGCCTTGCGTTCAGCAAGATGCCCAGTAGCGGACACACACTGGCGGACTTCGATGCCGACGGCCGGCTCGACGTCGCGTTGTTGGCCTACCCGCACGACCTGCCCTTGCATCTGGAAACCTTTCTCGGCAGCGCGACCGGATTCACGCCCGGCCCGGCCCAGCCTTGTCCGCCGCCGGCGACGACCGGTTGGCTCGGGAGTGCGGACTTCGACGCGGACGGGCGGATCGACCTCGTGCGTCCGCTACGCGACTATCCGACGTCGACCGACGGCATCGAACTGATGCACGGCGTCGGCGACGGCAGCTTCACGGTCGGCGCCGCCGTGCTCCTGCCGCAGTACTTGAACCGATTCGCGATCGGCGACTTTGATTCGGACGGCAACGCCGATGTGCTCGCGTCGCAGTATCCGGGCGGCTCTTCGCTGGATGTCCGCCTGTACTCGATGCTCGGCGACGGAACCGGGGCGCTGGGAAGCCCGCTCATCCATCTACTCCCGATGCAGACCGCGACCGCTCATCTCGAGCTGGCGGACTTCGACGCCGATGGCGTGCTCGATGTTCTCGTGGAGACCAGCAACGGCAAGTTCGCGATCGTGCGTGGCGCGGGCGATGGCACGTGGCTCACGCCGAACACGTATGTTGGCAGCACTCCTACGTCGTCGTTCACGGCCCTGGCACCGGGAGACTTCGACGGCGACGGCCGAATCGACGTCGCCGGCTGCACGGGGACCACGGGCTGGTGGACCCGGGCGCTGAGCACCGGATTCGACGCGCCCGTCGTGGTCGCGACCCAGCCGCAGGGCAGTAAATGGACCTATCGCACGGCTCGAGCCGGGGACATCGACCGCGACGGACACAACGAGCTCCTGATTGGCGCGAGGTATTATCCGATCCCGCCAGGTGAGACCGACGTGGGGCGACTCCACGTGTACAGGTGGAGCGGCAACGCGCTGTTGCTGCACAGCCAATACAGTCCCGGCGGACAACTCGCCACGCCCGGCGTCGTCGACTTCGACGGCGATGGCGGCTCGGATCTCATGATGCAAGTTTCTCACGACAATTTCCTACGGTGGTTGATTGCCCCGGGCATGGTTGAGCTTGCCGCCGGCCTCGCGCCCTATGGCACGGGCACACCGAGTTGCCTGGGAACGATCACCGGCGTCGCGAACCTCGCGCCGAAGGTGGGGGAGAGCCAATTCAAGCTGTCGTGGACGAATGCGCCACCGAACGCGAGCGCGCTGGTCGGCATCGCGTTCATGCCGGATCTCGCGGGCTCCGACGTCTTCGCCGTCGGCGTGAACATCCACATCCATCTGCTCGGGCCCGTGCTCGCGTACACGGTCGCGAGCGATGCGGGCGGCGCGGCCAAGCTCGCGTTCCCGGTGCCGAACGCACCGGCGCTCGCCGGCTTCCAGGCCTACGTACAGTCGCTGTGGATCGAACCGGCCTGGCAGAGTTGCTCGTCATCGCCGTTTCCGTGGAGCTCGTCGACCGGCCTGCAAGTGACCGTGTTGCCTTGACCGTCGACGAGCCTCGGACACGAGCGCGTTTCGGCTGGCGCGAGGCTCTCGTGCTGGTCGCATGGCTGGTCTGCCTGTGGGACGTCGCGCGCTTCGTCGCGCACTACGGCAGCGCGATGCCCGCGATGGACGACCTCGAGCTGCCGGCGCTGGTCGACTTGCCGTGGCCGGAGTACCTGCAGGCGAGCTGGCAGCCGGCCAACGAGCACCGCATGTTCGCGCCGTACTTCCTGATGCGCGTGCTGCTGAGCGTGTTCGGCGACTTCCGCGCACCGCTCGTGCTCGTGCTGGTTGCCTACGCGCTCGCCGCGCTCGTGTTGCTGGGACTCGCGCGCGCACTGCGCGGCCGCAGCGAGCCGTTCGACGCGGTCTTCGTGCTGCTGCTGCTGCACATGGGCAACGCCGAGAACCTGCTGCTCGGCTGCCAGCTCGGCACGGCGATGCCGCTGCTGCTGGTGGGGCTGTGGCTGCTGGCGGTGCTGCGCCAGGGGCCCGTCGGCGCCGGACGAGCGGCATGCATCGTGGTGCTGCTCGTACTGCTGCCGCTGCACGGCAGTTGGGGCCTCGCGCAGGCGCTCGCACTCGCGCCGGCAACGCTGGTGCTGGCCGCCTGCGCGCGCGGGCCGTCCGCCGACGATCGGAAGAGCGCGCGGCGCCTGCTGATCGCCGGCGCGCTGGGCCTGCTCGCGATCGGTGCGTACTTCATCGACTACCAGCCGTCGAATCGCGTCGCGGGGACGCGCGAGCTCGCGCGCGTCGCGCCGATCGCCGCGCAGGTGCTGAGCCTGAACCTCGGCCCGGGTCAGCCGGCGAACTCGCCGGCGTCGGGCTGGGCCGCGTTCGCGTTGGCGCTGACAGGTTTGGGCTGGTGTGCGTTCGCACTGCGACGACGCGAGCAGCGCACGCGCGCGCTCGCGCTCGGCGCGGCTCTGTGGGGCGGCTTCGCGATCGCGCTGGCGATCGGGTGGGGTCGCCAGGATCAGGGTTCGCTGGGCGGCTATTCGCTGCGCTACTGCACGGCCACCGCGTGGGCCGCCGCCGCCGCCCTGCTCGCCTGGATCGCGTTCGCGCCGCGCGTGCTCTCGGTGCTCGTCTGCGCGGTCTGGCTCGGCTGGATGCTGTCCGCGCATGCGTCCGCGCGCGAAGTCGGGCACCAGTTCGGGCAGATGCACCGGCGTCGCACGCAGGGGCTCGCCGCCGACGCCGCGGCGGGCCTGCCGCTGCTCGCGCTCGCCGAGCGCTGGCACGGGGACTTCTACCCAGCGGCCCTTACCGAGTCGCCGCAGGCGGCGCTGTACGAGCGGCTGCGCGAACTGTGGAGGGTAGGCCTGCCGCCCTTCGACTCGCGCGTCGATCCGCAGCCGGCGCTCTCGTTCGAGGAGCAGCGCGCGTTCGCGCCGCTCGGCCTGGAGGTCGTCTGGGTCTCGTCGCCGGCTCCTCCCGAGGTGTCCGCGACCGCGGAGCAGCGCGCGATCGCGCTCGCCGGTCCGTCCGAGCTGTGCCTGCGGCTGCCCAGCGCATGGCGGGGCGTGGCGCTCGCGTGCGGCGGGCCGCTGCCGCTGTCCGTCGCGCTCGAGGTCCGCGCCGCCGACGGAGCTGTGCTGGCGCGCGCGGAGCAGACGGTCGATGCGCGCGTGGGTCCCGCCGCGCACGCGTTCGAACTGCGCTTCGACCGCGCGCCCGCCCTGCTCGTGCTGCGCGCGGAGTCGGCCGAGCCGCCCGCGCAAGCGCATGTGGTCTGGCAGTCGATCCGGCGACTGTGAGCGCGGCGCGAGCGGCGCCTCAGCGCACCTCGACCCACCAGCCGCGCTCGCTCTCCAGCAGACCGCGCTCGTCCTTCAGCACCCACGCGAATCGTTCGCCGGGCAGCTTGGTCGTGTCCACGACGCGGCACACGATGCGGTAGCGACCGGGTCCGAGCTTCCATTTCTCGAGTGCCTTCCGATCGAGCGTGAAGGTCGTCAGCCCGTCCTTGCCATGGCGATCGACGGAGCGCGGCTCGTCGAGGATCGGCACCAGCGCGCCGCGGTCGCGCCGATCCTGGAAGCGCCGCTCGCGCGGCTTCTCCTTCAGCGCGCCGGGCGGCGGCTTCGAGCCCGGCAGGGGCCCGGTCGCCGGTCCGGTCTTCGGCTTGTCCGGGCCGACCGGCGTCACGCCGCCCAACGGATCTCCGGTGCGCAGGCCCTCGGCGGCGCTGAGCACGTACCAGCGCGCCTCGAGCGCATGCTTCGCCGGCAGCAGCGTGCGCACGCTGAACTCGAGTTTCGCATCGCCGTCGAGCACGCGTCCGTCCCACGGCGAAATCGGTTGCGGCGCCGGTTCGCAGCTCTCGATCGGATCGACGAAGTGGTGGATGCGCAGCACGACCGCTTCGCGGCAGACCGGGCAGAGCTGCTCGCCGTGCTCCATCAGGCAGTCGCTGGCGACCGGCTTCCAGCAGCCGCGCTCGTGCCCGCCGGCGCCCTGGTACACGCCGATGCCCGGCACCTTGGCTTCCAGCCAGTGGGCCCACGGCACGAGCTTGGGGTCCTCGGTCGCCGAGACGTTGATGCCGCTGCGCGGCTTGCCGCGGTCGTGCGTGCGCTGCGCGTACTCGTCGCCGAGCCCGGCGAAGGCGTGTCCGAACTCGTGCAGCGTCGTGCGATCGCTGCGGCCGCCGATCGTCGCGATGCCGCCGCCGCCGGTGCCGAGCAAGCCCTGCTTGACGAACACGATCGCCAGGCGGTCCAACGCGGGGATCTCGTCGAGCACTTTCCAGACCAGCGGACCGTTCACGCCGACGTGCCCGGCATCCGTGGCGCGCGTGTAGCCGCCCAGCGCGGTGTCCGCCTCGCGCCCGTACCCGTCGATGCCGTCGTCGGCGCTGACGACGTGCGCGACGTGGAAGTTCAGGTACGACCAGTACTCGCGGAAGACCTGCTGGCGCTCGAACAGCGGCGGCACGTCGGCCGCGAGCTTGGCCAGCGAATCCTGGTGCTTGAGCATGTAGCCGTCGCCCGTGATCACGACGTCGACGCGGTTGGCGGCGGGACCGTTCTCGACCAGCGCATTCCACCCCAGCAGCGCGTTCTTCGCGCTGCGGCGCGCGGCGAGCTCGCCCTCGGGCTCGTTCGGATGGACGCGCGCGATCGAGCGATACTCGCGCGCGGCCTCCTCGAAGGCGCCGCGGCGCACCAGGTCCTCGGCCCATGCGATCGCGCGCTCGGCGTCGGAGCGCTCGTCGGGGGCCTGCAGGGCAGCCGCGAGCGAAAGGCACAACAGCGTGGCGGCACGCATGGCTCTTTTGTACCCAGAATGTGCGCGAGGGTGGAGCCGCCGCGGCGCTCCGCCCTCTGGGTGCCGGTTCGATTCCCGACCCGCGTTGCCGTCCCTGCCCGCCCTGCCTCGCTGCCGCTGGGCTACCATCTGCGCCCGCCCATGTTCGAATCCCTGACCCAACGCCTGTCGTCGGTCTTCTCGTCGCTGCGCGGCGCCAAGGACCTCAACGCCGAGAACATCGAGGAAGGCCTGAAGAGCGTGCGCTCGGCGCTGCTCGAGGCCGACGTGAACTTCCAGGTCGCGCGCGACTTCACCGAGCGCGTCAAGCAGCGCGTCGTCGGCGCCGCGCGCCTGCCGGGCGTGGAGCCCGGCCAGCAGTTCGTGCACGCGTTCCACAAGGAACTCGTCGAGCTGCTCGGCCCCGAGGACGCCAAGCTCGCCGTCGCCAAGAGCGGTCCGACCGTGATCCTGATGGCCGGCCTGCAGGGCGCCGGCAAGACCACCACCTGCGGCAAGCTCGCGCGCCTGTTGCGCGACACGCACAAGCGCCGGCCGCTGCTCGTCGCGGCCGACGTCAAGCGCCCGGCCGCGGTCGAACAGTTGCAGGTGCTCGGCCGCCAGCTCGGCATCCCGGTGTTCCACGAGCCGGGCATCGCGCCGCCCGAGCTGTGCGCGCGCGGCGTGGCGGCCGCGGCCAACGGCGGTCACGACCTCGTGATCCTCGACACGGCCGGCCGCCTGCACGTCGACGACGAGCTGATGAACGAGGTCGCCGAGATCGCGCGGCGCACCGAGCCGCACAACCAGATCCTCGTCGTCGACGCGATGACCGGTCAGGACGCGGTGCGCTCCGCGCAGGCGTTCCACCAGCGCCTGAAACTCTCCGGCGTGATCCTGACCAAGCTCGACGGCGACGCGCGCGGCGGCGCGGCCGTGTCGCTGAAGGCCGTGACCGGCTGCCCGATCCTGTTCGTCGGCACCGGCGAGAAGCTCGACGACCTGACCGCCTTCCAGCCCGAGCGCATGGCCGGCCAGATCCTCGGCCTGGGCGACGTGGTCGGCCTGGTCGAGAAGGCGCAGACCGCAATCAGCGAGCGCGAGGCCGAGGAGAGCTTCGAGAAGATGATGCTCGGCAGCTTCACGCTGGAGGACCAGCTCAAGCTGCTGCGGATGATGAAGCGCATGGGCCCGATGAAGAAGGTGCTCGGCATGCTGCCGGGCATGGGCAACATGCTCGACGGCGTCGACATGGACGATCGGCGACTGCCGCGCATGGAGGCGCTCTTGACCTCGATGACCGCGCGCGAGCGCCTGCGGCCGGAGATCATCGAGATCAGCCGGCGCCGGCGCATCGCCAAGGGCGCCGGTCAGGACGTCGCGGCCGTCAACGAGCTGCTCAAGAGCCACAAGATGATGGGCTCGATGATGAAGCAGATGGGGCGCATGGGGATGGGCGCCGGCCTCGCTTCGAAGGAGAAGCTGGCGACGCTGCGCGACATGAAGTCGGCCGGCGAGCTCGGGGCAGGCTCTGTCCCGGGCCTGCCGCCGGGCGGCATGTTCGGCGGCGGCGCGCCCTCGGGCGGGATGTTCGGCGGGGGCGGCGGCGGCGGATTCGGCGGCCTGGGCGGCCTGGGCGGGCTCTTCGGCGGCGGCCGGCCCGGCTCGATGCCCGAGCAGCGGCCGAGCGGCGGCTCGAAGAAGCGGAACAAGAAGGACAAGAAGAAGCGCCGCTGAAGCGCGGGAGGGCCGGGCGGGCCGGGCGGACCGGCGCGTCGGGGCTGGCCCCGGCGCGGTGGGGTTGATAGGCTCTTCGCCCTTCCAAACCCGTCCATCCGGTGCCGGAGCGCGCGTTCGCCCCGGCCACGACTCACCGCTCCACAAGCCCTCCCGTCGATGTCCGTCCTCATCCGCATGAGCCGCATCGGGCGCAAGAACCGCCCGTCGTACCGCATCAGTGTCGCCGATGACCGCTATCCGCTGGATGGCCGCGTCATCGAGGACATCGGGGTGTACGACCCGTTGGCGCCGCGCGCCGAGATGCGCATGAAGGTCGATCCGGAGCGCGCCAAGCACTGGCTCGGCACGGGTGCTCGGGTCAGCGACACCGTCCGCTCGGTCTTCAACAAGCTCGGCGTGTCCGTCCCGGTTCCCAAGCGGCGCCACCGCACCGGCCGCGTCGCGACCAAGACGCGCGGGCACAAGCTCGCGGCGAAGGCGACGCGCGTGGAGCTCAAGGCGCAGCGCCGTGTCGCGCGCCTGGCGGCCCGCAAGGCGGCCAAGGCCGCTGCCGGCGATGCCCCGGCCGACCCGAA
>Ga0194131_10002728_pt1 | contig 28708 bp, 40 predicted proteins | sample TA2KigO120mmetaG_FD_148631 | JGI IMG/M metagenome (GOLD analysis project Ga0194131, IMG submission 148631) | Freshwater microbial communities from Lake Tanganyika, Tanzania - TA2015053 Kigoma Offshore 120m | ecosystem: Environmental > Aquatic > Freshwater > Lake | place: Tanzania: Lake...
TGGTTAATTCTGTTTTTCCAACTCCTGTTGGTCCTGCAAAAATAAAACTTGCAATCGGACGATTTGGATTTCGTAAGCCTACTCGAGCACGACGAATTGCTTTTGATACAGCAACAACAGCATGTTTTTGGCCAATAATTCGTTCATGAATCGTATCTTCCATTTTTAGTAAACGTTCTGATTCAGAACCTGTAATTTTTGTAACTGGAATACCAGTCCAATTAGAGATTACATCTGATACATCAGTTTCAGTAACCATATCGACTTCGCTACGTGTAAATCCACGTTTTTGATTTGTCAAAGCAGATTGCTTCATAATCCGAATATGTGTTCGGACTTCCATTTCATGATCTAATAACTGTTTAGCTGCCTCAAAATCATGTTCTTTGATACATTCTTCTTTATCTTTAATCGTCTCTTGTAATTCTTTCATTAAGCTTCTTAAGCCTAAAGGTAAACGACGGTTTTCTAAACGAACTCGTGCTCCAGCTTCATCTAAAACATCAATTGCTTTATCTGGTAAATAACGGTCAGCGACATATTTATCCGAAAGTATTGCTGCTTGTTCTAATGCTTTATCGTGATAGCTTAATGTATGATGTTGTTCGAATTTTGATCGTAATCCACGTAAAATTTCAATCGTTGTTCCAACGCTTGGTTCTTCCACATGCACCGGTTGGAATCGTCTTTCTAATGCAGGATCACGTTCGATATATTTTCTATATTCATCGTTTGTAGTTGCTCCAATACAGCGGAATTTTCCACGTGCTAAAGCAGGTTTTAAAATATTTGCCGCATCAACAGCACCTTCTGCAGCTCCAGCTCCAACTAATGTATGAATTTCATCAATAACGACAATGACAGCAGCATCATTTTGAGCTTCTTCCACGATTCGTTTTAATCGCTCTTCAAACTCTCCACGATATTTAGTACCTGCTAGAATTGACCCAAGATCTAAAGCCATGATTAAACTACCATCTAAAAAATCTGGAACTTTCTCAGTTAAAATTAATTGTGCTAGACCTTCTGCTACAGCAGTTTTTCCAACACCCGGTTCACCAATTAGAACTGGATTATTTTTTGTTCGACGTGCTAAAACGGCAATAACATCATCAATTTCTTTTTCACGACCAATCACAGGATCTAAGTTTCCATCAATAGCTTCTTTTGTAATATTTTCTGCATATTCGTCTAATGTTGGAGTTGGACTACCCTTTTTCTCACGTTCTAATAAGAATTTTTCTGCTTGCGTCAATGGACGTAAGATTTCTTCTTGTGTTTCTTCAATATATGCTAAAACTAAATTTCGTAATTGAGGAATATTGACGCCTAATTTATCTAAAGTTCGCATTGCAACCCCATCTGATTCAGCAATCAGGGCTAACAGAATATGCTCTGTTCCGACAAAATTTTGCCCTAAATCTTTTCCTTCGTGAACTGCCATTTCTAAAACACGTTTTGCTCTTGGCGTAAAAGGAATCTCAGAAGCAACAAAACCAGTTCCGCGACCAATATATAATTCAATTTCTTTTCTAGCTTTTTTTAAAGTCACTTTCATCTTTTTTAAGGCTCTGGCACCAATTCCATGGCGTTGACCAATCACACCTAGTAAAAGTTGTTCGGTTCCAACAAAATTATGTCCCATACGGCGAGCCTCTTCTTGAGATAACATAATAACTTTAATTGCACCTTCAGTAAATTTTTCAAACATAATAATTTAATAATTTTATTAGTTAAAAATTTCTAATAGTATCTATTCACTCTAAATTTGCATTATACAGTATTTCTGCTCTTTTTATCTAGCTTTAGGATGCAAGATTTTACATTTCCTAAAAGAAGAATGTTGTATAATGAAATTAGACTATAATAGTTGGCGGTATGGCCAAGTGGTAAGGCAGTGGATTGCAAATCCTCTATCCCCAGTTCGAATCTGGGTGCCGCCTTCTAAAGTAAAACTATAGTCTTGTTTTCTAAATTAGTTTTAGTTATTATACTGCTATGAATTGGGAATGTGGTGGAATTGGTAGACACGACGGACTTAAAATCCGTTGCCTAGTGATAGGCGTGAGGGTTCAAGTCCCTCCGTTCCCATTTTTTGAAATCCGTTTTTTTTATCGAATCTATTGAATCTGTAGTAAACTAAAAAAAAATTTGTTTATCCTAAGTAAATTTTACTTAGGATAAACAAATACGATAAAATATTCCGGGAGCTAAATCTATCTCTGTTAATAGATCGATGATTGGTACCTCAGGATCATAATAAATTTCTAAGATTCGTTTATGAATTCGAATCTCAAAATGTTCTCTTGAATCTTTATCCACGTGAGGTGATCTTAAAACACAATAAATTCTTTTTGAAGTAGGTAATGGAACCATACCAATTGACTTTAATGAGGTTGTACCTAAGGTTTCGATTATTTTTTGACACGAAGAAACTAAAAGTTCATGATTAAAAGACTCTAGTCTTACACGAATTTTTGCATTCGTTTTTATTTCCATAACATTTTTTAATTATTTAACAATTTTAGAAACTACACCTGCTCCAATAGTCCGTCCACCTTCACGAATTGCGAATCTCATACCTGCTTCAATTGCAACAGGATAAATTAACTCTGCTGTCATTTTAATTCGATCACCAGGTAATACCATTTCAACGGCTGATCCATCATCTGCTGTAAATTGAGTAATAGCACCAGTTACATCCGTTGTTCTTACATAAAACTGTGGGCGGTAACCTGTAAAGAATGGTGTTTGACGACCACCTTCTTCACCTGTTAAAACGTATACTTCTGATTCAAAAGTTGTATGAGGAGTAATTGTTCCAGGTTTAGCTAATACCATTCCACGTTCGATATTATCGCGTGTTATACCACGTAATAAAATACCTACATTATCTCCTGCAAAACCTTCTTCTAAGGTTTTTTGGAACATTTCAATTCCAGTGATTGTAGTTGTTTTTGTTGCACCAACTCCAACAATTTCAACGCTCTCACCTACTTTCACGATTCCTCGTTCAATCCGACCTGTTGCAACAGTACCACGTCCCGTAATTGAGAAAACATCTTCAATTGCCATTAAGAATGTTTTTTCCGTATCACGTTCTGGTGTTGGAATGTAGTCATCTACAGCATCCATTAAGGCAAAGATTTTATCTACCCATGGATTATCACCACGTTTTAAACCTGGATTTGATGAAATCGCTTCAATAGCTTGTAATGCTGAACCTGGGCAAATTGGAATATCATCGCCTGGAAACTCATATGATGATAATAATTCACGAACTTCTAATTCTACTAATTCTAATAATTCATCATCATCAACTTGATCTTGTTTATTTAAAAATACAACAATATCTGGAACCCCTACTTGTTTTGATAATAAAATATGTTCACGTGTTTGAGGCATTGGTCCATCTGCGGCTGAAACAACTAAAATAGCACCATCCATTTGTGCAGCACCTGTAATCATATTTTTGACATAATCAGCGTGGCCTGGACAATCTACGTGTGCATAATGACGATTTTGAGTTTCATATTCTACATGGGCTGTATTAATTGTAATGCCTCGTGCTCGTTCTTCGGGTGCTCCATCAATATCAGAATAAGCTTTTACGACTGCGTTCCCTTCTAATGCTAATGTTGCCGTAATAGCTGCAGTTAAAGTTGTTTTTCCATGATCTACATGTCCAATTGTTCCAATATTAACGTGCGGTTTTGTACGTTCAAATTTTTCACGTGCCATTCTATAATTCCTTTCAATTTTTAAAAATTACGATTAAGTTTTTAGCTTGTAGCGAGATAGTTTTGATTAATATCTAAAATGCGCAAAAGCTTTATTTGCTTCTGCCATTTTATGTGTTTCTTCCTTTTTTTTAATAGTATTACCAATTTCATTCGCTGTGTCAATGATTTCATTTGCTAATTTGATTGACATGCTTCGTCCAACTCGTTGTTTTGAATATCTTAGAATCCAGCGTAAAGAAAGATTTGTTGCTCGAAATCCACTTACTTCAATCGGAACTTGATAGGTTGAACCTCCAATTCGTCTTGCTTTAACTTCCACAACCGGACTGGCTTTTCGAATTGCTGTTTCAAATACTTTTAATGCATCTTCATTTGTTTTTTTTTTGATAATCTCAAAAGCTTCATAGACAATTTTTTTGGCAATTGTCTTTTTTCCTGATTTTAAAATTCTGGTAATCAGTAAACTAACTAGATAACTATTATAAATAGAATCAGTTTCTGGAAAACGTTTTTTTGAAATATTTCTACGTGACATAAAATGTAAGGGATAATTTAATTTTAAGTAACTAGTTTGTGATTAAGCTTTTGGCTTTTTAACACCATATTTTGACCGACCTTGTGTTCGATTTTTTACACCACCTGTATCTAAAGCACCTCGAATAATATGATATCTTACACCAGGTAAATCTTTTACTCGACCACCGCGAATTAAAACAACCGAATGTTCTTGTAGATTGTGTCCAATTCCTGGGATATAAGCTGTTACCTCAAAACCAGAGGTTAATCGTACTCGAGCTACTTTCCGAATTGCTGAATTTGGCTTTTTAGGTGTAGTTGTATAAACTCGCGTACAAACACCTCTGCGTTGTGGACAATTTCTAAGAGCTGGTGATTTTGTTTTTTTTTTGATATTGATACGTCTTGAACGAACTAATTGCTGTATAGTTGGCATAAAAATTGTAATGTTTTTCTAATATATTATTGATTCATTGAATTTAAACCATATTTTTTCATGAATCTTTCTACTCGACCTTCACTATCAATCATAACTTGTGACTTTGTATAAAATGGATGATTGGCTAACCAGATATCAATTTGAAGTTCTGGTTTTGTCGAACCAATCAAGCATAACACTTTTCCATCACAAGAAACAGGAGTTTCTTGAAACCATAGAGGTTGTATCTCTGATTTTGGCATAATTGTTCTTCAATAAAAGTTTAACGTTTTGAGTATTGCGGAGCTTTTCGAGCTTTTCGTAAACCATATTTTTTACGTTCTTTAATTCGTGAATTACGAGTTAAAAAGCCAAATGGTTTTAAAACTGTTCGATTTTGCTCATTCATCTGACATAATTGTCTAGCAACTCCTAACTGAATTGCTTCTGCTTGACCTGTAAGACCACCACCTTTTACTACTGTAATAATATCGAATTTAGTTTCTAGCTTTAACTCTTTTAATGGAGCCCAAACATCATTTAAATACGTATCATTATATTGTAAATATGTATTTCCAGAAATTTTATTAATTGTTAAATTTCCTTCCCCTGGAACTAGAAAAACTCTTGCAATAGCTTGCTTACGTTTACCAAGTCCAATATTACTTTTTTGAAAACTTAATTTTGTCATAATTCTTTACTATTGTTTACTGCCTTACGAATCTATTGAATATATATTGTTAAGATCAACCTTTCTTGGATTCTGTGCTTGATGCGCATGATTCTCAGTAGAAAAGATTTTTAATCTTCTCATTAGTCGTTTTGCTTCTGTGTTCGCTAACATTCTTTTGACTGCTCGTTCAATAGTTAGTTTTGGAAGACAATCTACTGCTTTCCGAATCTTTAATGAATGACCCGGTCGACCAGGATTTGAAACAAGATAATGTTTACTACTTTCATTTATAATGATTAGATCTGCGTTAATTAAAACTATGTAATCTCCAGTATCGACTGAAGGATGATATTGTGGTCTATTTTTACCTTTCAGTAGACCCGCAATCACTGTTGCTAAACGGCCTAATGTTTCTCCTTTACAATCAATAAGATACCAATTACGGTTCTTATAATTTTTAGTTGGTAAGAATGTTTTATTTAGTGAATTCATAATTTTTTGAATAATTAAAAATAACTATGTTCTGGTATTATTGCAAAATAATACCTAACTTATTTTTCAATGTAGAAAAAACTTCTTCTGCTGATTTTCGGCCAAAGTTTTTTAACTCTTGAAGTTTTTCAGGTGAATACTTTAACAAATCTCCAACCGTATTGATTTGAGCTTTTTTTAAACAATTATAAGCTCGAACTGACAATTGTAACTCCTCAATTGCAATATTTGTATAAGGCTCAATACCTATTGACTCAGATTTCGACTTTAAAGTATGCATTTCATTTGTATCTTTATTCTCAACTAATAAAGTAAATAAATCAATAGTAATTTGAGCGGCTGATTTCAGAGCTTCATCGGGTAATATACTACCGTTTGTCCAAATATCTAAAAATAACCGTTCAGTTATGTTATTTGCCGTATCATAAATGTTCTCGATTTTAAAGTCGACTTTTTGAACAGGCATAAAAATTGCATCTAATTGCAAATAATTTTCGTCCTCTTCTAAAAGGCTTTGTGTTGCTAATTTATAGCCAGTACCATATTCCAATTGAAACTCAATCTCAATCACATTGGAAGTTGAAATTGTCATAATGTAGTGATTCGGATTAACAAGCTCTACATTGGATGGTAATTGAATAAAATCAGCTGTCACCACAGAGGGACCCTGAATTTTTAAACGACCAAATTGAGTGGACTGATCTTTAGTACGAAGAACTACTCCTTTTAGATTTAATAAAATTTCAAGTATATCTTCCCGGACTCCAGGAATAGTCGAAAATTCATGACTTATACCTGCAATTCGAACTGCTGTAATTGCAATTCCTCCTAGATCACCTAACAGGATTCGACGTAACTGATTACCAATAGTAATTCCTTGTCCTGGCCTTAAAGGATTTATTAAGAATTGCCCATGACAAGCACCTGAGTCAATCTTGTCTGATTTCAGACATTTTATGGAAATATTATTTATCATTTACTATTTTCAAAAAGAAACTCTAAACTCGACGACGTTTAGGAGGACGACAGCCATTGTGTGGGACTGCTGTAATATCTTGAATGGATATTATTTCAAATCCTGCACCTTCAATTGCTCGGATTGCTGTTTCACGACCTGATCCTTGTCCTTTCACGAAAATATCAACACTCTTCATGCCTGTACTCAATGCATCCAATGCTGCTTTTTCAGCTGCTGTTTGAGCAGCAAAGGGTGTACTTTTTCGTGCGCCCTTAAATCCTGAACTTCCTGCGGAAGCCCATGAAACGGTATCACCCTTTCCATTTGTAATAGTTACAATTGTATTATTAAAGGTTGATTGAATATGAACAACACCACTTACAAAATTATTTTTGTCTTTTTTTGCTGCTGATTTTCGAATTGTTTGTGCCATATATAAAAAATTTCAAATAAATTAGATAGGATTCCAAATAAAATTATTTTTTCTTATTTGTAACGGTTTTTTTCGCTCCACGTCGGCTGCGAGCATTTGTTCGAGTTCGTTGTCCTCGAACTGGTAAACTATTTCTATGGCGCTTCCCTCGATGACAATTAATCTCATTTAATCGTTTTATATTTAAACCATTAAATCTTCGTAAATCACCTTCTAACTTTAAATCTGTCATTTCTAAAGTTTGACGTAAGGCAACAGTTTGCTCTGTTGTTAGAGTATAGACTCTTGTTTCAGAATCAATTTCTGCAATTTCAATAATTTTTTTTGCAGATGTAAGGCCAATCCCATGAATATAGGTTAATGCATAGGCAATTTTTTTATTTCTTGGTAAATCAACACCAACTAATCTTACCATTTTATAGACTCCTTTATAATATTATCCTTGACGTTGTTTATGCTTTGGATTTGTACAAATTACCATAATTCTGCCATGTCTTTTGATTACTCGACATTTATCACACATCTTTTTTACTGAAGGACGAACTTTCATGTTTAATTTTTTAACTAATAATTTTTAATTTAATCATAACTCTTACTGTAGACAGTGGAGTAGTAAATGTTATCAATTTCACGTACCAAATCTAAAATAACACCTGCTATAATTAATAAAGATGTTGTACTTAACCCATTTAAACCAGCAATATTGAAGGTTGATTCAATAAAATTAGGAACAACGGTTATAACCGCAAGCATTATAGAACCAATGAATGTAATTCTATTGATTACCCGTTTTAAATAAAAGTTTGTTTGTAAACCAGGACGTACACCTGGAATTGCGACAGCCAGTCTTTGAAGTTGATCTGATAGTTCTTTTGGTTTTAAAACTACGGATGCATAAAATGAACTAAAAGTTACAATTAGCGCAAAATAACCTATCCAATAAATAAATTTATAGCCTGAAAGAAACCTCAATGATTGAAAGATATCTAAACTAATCAAGTAGTTTGGAACTACCAGCATTGTTGTAGTCAAAATAATTGGCATTACCCCAGCTTGATTATATCTTAAGGGTAAATAATTATTTCCTTGATCTCTAATTGCGGGTTGATTTAATTGTTTTGACGATATTAATGGAATTTTTAGAAGTCCTTTATTTAAATAGATAATTCCATACAAAGAGACTAAAATGGTCAGTGCCAGACCAATTGTTAAAAATATATTTGATCCGTTTAGATTAATTACCCCTTTCAATAGATTGGGTAAATTTGAAACAATATTCGTATAGATAAGTAAGGAAGAACCATTTCCTAATCCATAATCTGTAATTAATTCACTTAACCATAATATAATCATTGCTCCAGTGGTTAACCATAAAACAATTTCACCTGCTAAAAATATATTCCAATCAAATAATATTTGTCGAAGATAAAGGGCTACACCAACACTTTGAAGAATCGCCAAAATCAAAGTAATTCCACGAGTTAATCGAGCAATGGTACGTCCTCCTGCAAAATCACCTTCTTTTTGAAGTTTTGAGAGTTTTGGTGAAAATCCAATAAGTAATTGAATAGCAATAGTGGCATTTATATATGGAAAAATATTTAACGTAAATAAACCAATTACAAAGGTATTATCTCCAGAAAATGTACTGATTATATTTTTGGCAATTGAATGGCGTTGAATATAGAATGCTAATTCATTGTGATCAATCCCAGGAACTGGAAGAAATGTCCCCATTCGAATTAGTATAAGAATTCCAACGCTATACAAAAAGCGATTTAGTAAAATTTTTTCAAACTCTTTAGTATTATTCACTGTTTATTCTTTTCTAAATTTTTCAATTATCTAAGAGTTAAATTTCGTTTTTTTCCAACTTCGGATTTCGTTGTTAAATTCGTTAAGGCACAAATCGAAGCACGGGCATTATTTAATAGATTATTGGAACCTAATTGTTTTGCAATAACATTTTTAACACCTGCAACTTCTAAGACAATACGTACTGCTCCACCCGCAATTACCCCAGAACCTTCAATGGAAGGCCGCATAATTACTTTACAAGCTCCAAACTCTCCAACCACATTATGTGGAATACTTAGGGATTTTGTAATTGGTAATTCGATTAAATTTTTATGACCATCCACTTTTGCTTTTTTGAATGCATTGACTACATCATCTGCTTTTGCAACTCCAACACCAACTTTTCCATTTTCATCTCCAATCACAACAATCGCCCGGAAACTTAATTTTTTACCACCTTTTGTTACTTTGGAAACTCGACTAATTTTGATTAATCGCTCGACAAATCTAGAATCATTCGATCGCGAATTTTTTTTTAACTTATTTACTTTTTTTAAATCACTATTCATAAAATATATTTAATTTGTCTATCATAATTGCTGATGCCGAAACTAAAATTCTAACCCACCAGCTCTAGCTCCATCGGCTAAAGCTTTGATACGACCATGGTATAAATAAGGTCCGCGATCAAAAACTATTTTTTGGATATTTTTTTTCAAGCTTAATTCGGCTAATTTTTCTCCCATTAATCTCGACGCATCACAGGTTCGACCGGTAGATACAACAAGTTTAATCGATCTATCTAAAGTTGAACATGCTAGTAATGTCTTTGAAGTTGTATCGTCAATGATCTGTGCATAGATATTTTCATTGGAACGATAGACTGATAAACGTGGACGCTCCATAGTACCTTTAATCGTTCCACGTAATGACTCACGTTTTAATTTCTTATACTTGTTAGGTTTTAATTTTTTGTTTTTATTTTTTAATTTTAACAAAGTTCGTCTTGAAAGTTTCATAATTTTACTTTTTTTAATATAAGAGTGTTAGAATTCAATATAAAAATTAAAAGGCTTTTGCTTGGGAATCTGGATCCATTATTTTTTACCAGTTTTTCCAGCTTTACGAACAATTTGCTCATTTTTATAAAGAATACCTTTTCCTTTGTAAGGTTCTGGTCGTCGCCAAGCTCGTATATTTGACGCAAATAAACCTAGTAATTCTTTGTCACACGATTTTAGATTAATCGTTGTATTTTGAACAACCTCCACTGAAATAGATTCGGGAATACTAATTTTGACTGGATGACTATAACCTAGATTTAAAACAATTTCATTTTGTTGAACGGCTGCACGATAGCCAACACCTTTCAAAACTAACGTAAGTTGAAATTGTTCCGAAACTCCAATCACCATATTATTGATCAATGTTCGATATAAACCATGTAATGAGCGAAGATTCCGAGCTTCATTCTTCAAACTGACTTCTAAGCTACTCTGATCTTGTTGAATTCCAATAGTGTCAGGGATTTGTGTTTGTAAAGTTCCAAATTTTCCTTTGACAACAATCTTTGACCCGCTCCAATCAACATCAACATTCTCAGGTATAATAATTGGTAATTTTCCTATACGTGACATTTTAAAAACTCCTTATTTACCAAATATAACATAATACTTCACCACCAATGCCTAATTCTTTTGCTTTTAAATTTGTCATAACACCTTTTGAGGTAGACATAATTGCAATTCCTAAATTATCTAAAACTCTTGGCAATTCTTTTGAATTTGAATAAACACGTAAGCCCGGTTTACTTACCCGTTGAATTTCATTAATGACCGATTTTCTTGATTTTCCAAGATATTTTAAAGAAAGTAACAAGTATTTGATCTGACCTTCCTGATAATTTTCAAAATCTCTAATAAAGCCTTCTTCTTTTAAAATATTTGCAATCGCCAAAGACATTTTTGTAACAGGAATTTGAACAATTTGATGTTTCACCATATTGGCATTTCGAATTCTTGTTAACATATCTGAAATAGTATCCGTTACCACACTTTTCTCCTTATCAAATAATGTATTTATTTATTCTTGTGACCAACGTTTTCGTTTGAACTGTTTTTTTCGATCCCAAACTTGGCTAACTTCTGAAAACGATGAATATTTATCATAATAGCCACAATCATTTAATGGAAATCTTAAAAATTTAAATAGAATCATTCCATTTAAAATCTTGTTCATTGATTTTGATTGATATTTCGGAGATGATTGATCTAAAACAATATTGATTGTAAATCCTTGCGTTTGATCTACATCATCATAATTAATTTCCGGAAAAATTAATTGTTCTTTCAAACCAAAGGTGTAATTGCCTGCTTTATCAAAACTTCTTAATGATAAGCCTCGAAAATCACGAATTTGAGCAAATGTAAAGAAAAGTAATTTCGTTAAAAATGCATACATTTTCTCACCTCGTAATGTAACAGTTAATCCTAATTCCATATTTTCTCGAATTTTAAATCCAGCAATCGCTTTTTTTGCTCTTGTAATAACTGGCTTTTGTCCTGTAATACGTTCAAACTCTTCAATATTTTTCTTTAATAAATTTGTATTTTGAGCTGTTGCTCCAAGCCCTCTATTAATTTGAATTTTTTTTAATTTTGGAACTGTATGAGGATTACTAAATTTCGAAGAGCTATTTTTAATTAAAATAGGTTTAATTCCTTCTTCATATTCTTTTTTTATATCTTCTAGGAGATTATGAATATCACCTACTTCTTCTAATGAATGTTGATTTAGCATATTAAGTTAAGATATCTCTTTTAAATTTACTTTAACATTTGACTGATGAATAGGCGCTTCTATTTGTTTGATTTCACCTATTTCGTTTTCTGTACGGGGTTTACTATGTTTAAACTTGAAATTAATTCCTTGGATTATAATTTTTCCAGTTTTTCGGTTAACTTTCATCACTTTCCCTGTTTCATTTTTATGAAACCCAGAAATAATGCTTACTTGATCCCCAATTTTTATATTAAATTTTTGTTTCTTTGACATTTATAAAACCTCCGGAGCTAATGAAACAATTTTTGAAAAATTTCGATCTCTAATTTCTCTAGCAACAGGACCAAAAACTCTGGTGCCACGAGGGTTATTTTCTATATTAACAATCACTACTGCATTATCATCAAATCTAATATACATTCCATCTTGTCGACGAATGGTTTTTTTAGTTCGGACAACAATTGCTTTGACTATGTCAGAACGCTTAATAGGCATATTTGGAGTAGCTTCTTTCACAACGGCGATAATAGTATCACCAATTTCTGCATATTTTTTATTTCCACCTAATATTCTAATACACATTACTTTTTTCGCACCTGTATTATCAGCTACGGTTAAAATTGTTTGAGGATAAATCATAAAATACTATTTAACTGATTAACGATGATTTTGAAAGAATTTTAACTAATTTCCAACGTTTTCTTTTACTTAATGGTCGACATTCTTGAACTAATACTTGATCACCAATACTACACTCTTCTAAATCATCATGAGCTAAATATTTTTTAGTCTTGATTAATGTTTTAGAATAGATTGGATGAGGATAGCGATTTTCAATTTTGACTACAATCGTCTTTTGCATTTTATTACTCACGACAATACCAACTTCTTGTTTTACTGGCATTTGAGACTCCTTAATTCCAAATTATTAATTAATTTCTTCTACTTGCTCTAACTTCTCTAGCCGCAGGGTTAAAAGAGTTTTTAATTGAGCTAATTGACGTTTTGTATGTTTTATTTCATGGGATTTTAAATTTTGTCGCGTCGCTTTTTGGAACCGTAAATTAAATAATTTAGTCTCAGTTTCAATAATGGCTTCGGAGATTTCTACATTTGAAAGTGAAATAATATCAGTAAATTGAGGTAAACTCATAGCTTATTTAATACTGTCTTGTTGAATAAATTTTGTTTTTAATGGTAATTTATAAGCCGCTAAACGGAATGCAGCTTTCGCAACTTCTTCAGGAACCGAACTAATTTCAAATAAAATTGTTCCTGGTTTCACCACAGCTACCCAATAATCGACAGCCCCTTTCCCTGATCCCATTCTTGATTCAGCAGCGCGAGCTGTCACTGTTTTATCTGGAAAAATACGAATCCATAATTTTGCTCCCCGTTTAGTATAACGAGTAATTGTTCGTCTTGCTGCTTCAATTTGACGGGAAGTAATCCAAGTTGGTTCTAAGGCTTGTAACCCAAAACTACCAAAGCAAATTTCATTTCCTCGAGTAGCTTTCCCACGCATACGCCCACGGTGGTATTTTCTATATTTTGTTCTTTTTGGACTTAACATAACAAATTACTATAATAAAAATATAAGTTGTGATAATGGGTTTCAGTTATTTCGATAAAATTTCACTCTTAAAAAGCCAAACTTTAATTCCTAAAACACCATAAATTGTATTAGCTTCAGTTGTTGCATAATCAATGTCAGCACGTAGAGTTTGTAGGGGAACACGCCCTTCTCGAATCCATTCGCTTCTAGCAATTTCAGCACCATTTAATCGTCCTGAAACTTGGATTTTAATTCCATTTACATTTTGTTTTTGAGCTCGTTGTAAGGCTGTTCGAATAGCACGTCTAAATGCAATACGCTTTTCTAGTTGTTCCGCTACTGAATCCGCTAATAGTTTCGCTTCTAAATCCACTTTTTCAACTTCGAAAACTTTAATGGTTAATTGACGATTATCTGGTAATAATTTTTTAATATTACTTAATAGACGTTTTAGTCCATTCCCCGAATCACCCACTAAAATTCCTGGTTTCCCACTTTCGATCGTTAATTGAATCTGATCTTTTAATCCATTTCGATAAATTTTTATATTAGAAATATAATTGGCTTTTGCAATCGTATTCATGTAAGTTCGAATTTTATCATCTTCTTCTAAAATCATTGCATATTGATTAAAATCGGCATACCATACAGATTTATGATCTTGTACGATGCCTAATCGAAATCCTAAAGGATGTGTTTTTTGACCCATAGTTGAATTTTTTTAATTTAAAATCATTTATTGTTTCTCTTTCATAATCACGGTAATATGACAAGTCGGTTTTAAAATTTTATAAGCTCTTCCTTTTGCACGGCTACGCATTCTTTTTAGTTTAGGTCCCTCATCTGCAAAAATCTGATCAATCATTAATTTTTTTTTATCTAATCCATAATTATGATTGGCATTTGCTGCAGCTGAATGAACAACTTGCCAAATAGGTCCTCCAGCATTATAAGGTAAAAATTCTAAAATCATCAATGCCTCTTGATACGAGCGACCTCTAATTTGATCAATCACTCGTCTAATCTTGTGTGGAGACATTCTAATATATTTAGCGATTGCGGTTACGGATTGGGAATTTTCCATAATATATATATAGTTTTTTAAGTAGGTAAAAATTTTTTGAAGACTACCATAAAGATTCTGTCTTTTTAGAAGGAAGATTAATTTTATAACCAAAAGTAATCGTGATAGAACTAAATGCTTCTAAATTTTGATTAGTCTTACTTAGAAATTTATTCACTTTGGATGTTTCGGTAATATAAATTTCTTTAATCCAAATATCAAAAAAATCAATCGAAAAGGTATTTTGTAAAGAAATAATAGGCGAATACAAGAATGACAAGATAGTCTCCCGTTCGAATGCTTTTGACTTGGAAAAACACATAATATCATCAATAGCATAATAAATGTATTTATTTTTAAAACTTCTTAACATCATTTTAGCAATAGAAGATAACTTTTGATCATATTCTATCGAAAAGGTTTTAGAATGTATAAGAGTTGTTTTAGAATTCATTGGAGTCGGATAAAGAGTGGCACTCGCTTTCACGGGTACTGGTTTCCTTTTCTCGCTCTCGTCTTTTTTTCCGCCTTCCAATTGTTTTTTTCGAATCAACACTTCTTCCTTACATCTACATTTATGTCCAAATTCGTAAAAACTTTGTTTTTGCTTCATTCCTTAAGATTCATTAACGTTTTGATTTTCTATCCGCCTTGATATGAGTTTTAAAATTTCTTGTGGAAACAAATTCACCTAATTTATGTCCAACTAATTGATCTGAAATAAAAATAGGTACATGCTGTTTTCCATTATAAACAGCAATGGTAAATCCAACCATACTTGGTAAAATTGTTGAAGATCTTGACCAAGTTACTATCGTATCTTTTTTATTGGTTTCAGTCATTTTATTAATTTTTTTTAATAAATGATAAGCAACAAAGGGGCTCTTTTTTAATGATCTTGCCATTGGTTTCTTAATTTTTTTGTTAATACCTTAAAATAATGCATCTATACTCGTCGTCGAAGAATATAAGAATCACTTAATTTTTTACGTTTCCGAGTTTTAATACCTAGAGCAGGTTTACCCCAGGGTGTTAATGGACGTGTACGTCCAATTGGTGCTCGCCCTTCCCCACCACCATGTGGATGATCACAAGGATTCATAACCGATCCGCGAACGGTTGGACGTTTTCCTAACCAACGTGTTCTACCAGCTTTCCCACTTTGAATTAAAAAGGCATCATTATTGCTAACTTCACCAATCGTTGCAAAACATTCTTTTCGAAGTAATCGAATTTCTTTCGATGGTAGACGCAATGTAACATAATCCCCTTCTTTCGCTAAAATTTTTGCGGAAGTTCCAGCAGCACGAACCAGTTGTCCACCTTTCTTAGGAATAAGTTCAATATTATGAATCGATGTACCTAACGGAATTTCACTTAAAGGTAATGTATTACCAATTGTTAATTGCGACCCAGATCCCGATAAAATAGTATCACCAACGTTTAAACCTTTTGGCTGCAAGATATAGGCTTTTTCACCATCGCTATAGTAAATTAATGCGATTCGAGCATTTCGGTTTGGATCATATTCAATGGCGGCAATCTTTCCTGAAATCCCATACTTGCTACGGTTAAAATCAATCAACCTATAACGTCGTTTGTGTCCCCCACCCCGATGACGAATTGTAATAATCCCTCGATTATTACGTCCTTTCGAACGATGATTTTTTTGAAGTAAACTTTTTTCTGGTTTCGCTTTTGTAATTTCCTCAAAAGCTGAAAGGGCACGATGTCGTGTGCCTGGTGTATATGATTTATAAAGACGGATACTCATAACCTTTTATGTTTCAATTTATTAATTTTCGGTAAATAAGTTTATTACATCACCTTCTGCTAAACTCACAATTGCTTTTTTATATTGTGGTTTCCAACCCAGATATTTACCTACTCGTTTCTGTTTCCGTGGAAGACGACACGTGTTCACTTTGACAACTTTTACAGTAAATAAATATTCAATTGCAGTTTTGATTTTAAGTTTATCTGCATATCGATCTACTAGAAAACTATATTGATTATTTTCTAAAAGTCTTGTTGCTTTATCAGTGATCAGAGGATATTTAATAATATTTGTACTACTAAGATTTGAACTTTTATTCACAATAAGTCTCCTTTATATCAGTTATAGCTAATGGAGTTAAGATAATTTGCTTTGCTTTTAATAGACTAAAAGTATTTAAATTGGATGCTAAAATTAATTCCACATTCTTCAAATTTTGTGTTGCCAATTTTAAGAAAAGTGTTTTCTTTGAAACCACAATTAAAACATTTTGATGAAAATCAATATTACAATTCCTACAAATTTGTAAAAAGTTTTTTGTTTTTGATTCCGTTAGTGCATCTTCTAAATTGTCAATAATGACAATATTATTCTTTTTGTTATATAACAATGTTTGTAAGGCTAATCGACGTTCCTTTTTATTTAATTTTAAAGAAATCTTCTTTGGTTTTGGACCAAAAATAACACCACCACCTTTCCATAATGGAGACCGATTAGAACCTGCTCGTGCACGCCCCGTCCCTTTTTGTTGCCATGGTTTGCGTCCGCCACCACGAACTTCACTTCGGGTTTTTGTTGAAACATTCCTTGTCTTTGCGAATTGAAATGTCGTAAAAGATCTTTATGTAATAAATAATTTCCTGAGTTTTCAAGAACATTTAATCTCAATTCTTGGCTAGAATTTAGTGATTTGCCATTTGTATCTAATGGACAATAGTTTATAAATTTTTGAACAGTCATACTTCATTTTACTAATATAATTTTCTTAATCAGAAGGAGTAATGCTTAATAAATTTCCAGGTTTTCCTGGAACAGATCCTTTAATAACTAAAATATTTTCTTTGGAATTTAGTTGAATAACTTTCAGTTTTTGAATCGTTGTCATTTTGTTACCTAATTGACCTGCCATTCTTTTCCCTGGTAATACACGTCCAGGTGTTGTACCCATACCAATTGATCCGGGTTCTCGATGATTTTTTGAACCATGAGTCATTGGTCCACGCGTAAAGTTATGACGTTTTTGCAATCCAGAAAATCCTTTTCCAATCGTTTTCCCTTTTATGTTTACTAATTGACCTGGTGACAAAAGATCTACATTTAAAACTTGGCCAACTTCAAAATCCGGTTCATTGCTAAGTCGAAATTCTTTTAAATATTTTAACGGCTGAATATTTGATTTTTGTAAATGTCCTAGTTCCGGTTGTGTTAATGACTTATTCAAAGTAGTACTATATCCAACTTGAATCGCATTATAACCGTCTTTTGTTTCTGTTTTAATTTGTGTTACAATGCATGGCCCAACTTTTAAAATTGTAACAGGAATACAATTGCCTGATTGATCAAAAATTTGTGTCATGCCGATTTTATTACCTAATAACCCAATACTCATGATAGTCCTCCAAATAGTTTTTATAGTAAATTAACCTTACTTTCAATAGTCATTAGAACTTGAGAAACTAATTAAAATTAGTGAATCACTTTTCTAGTGTAAAATTCTTATCTCTGTTTGTCTAGATAAAGTAAATTTGCAATGTTATTTGTATGGCACAATTACTACGGAGATTGATTAGGCTAAATTAAAAGGAAGAAGTTATAATTCTAATTAGAGTATATATCTAATATTTTTATTGTTTTCGGGAGGAAGACAGGTATGGCAAAAGTTGTTGGTATTGATTTAGGAACTACAAATTCAGTCGTAGCAGCGATTGAAGGTGGACAACCCAGTGTAATTATAAATAGTGAAGGATTAAGAACAACTCCTTCGATTGTAGCTTATACAAAAAAACAAGAGTTATTAGTCGGGCAAATTGCAAAACGACAAGCTGTAATTAACCCAGAAAATACATTTTTTTCAGTAAAACGATTCATTGGCTCAAAAGAAAGTGAAATCTCAGTTGAGGCAAAACAATTACCTTATAAAATCACAAAAGATTCGAATGATAATGTTAAGATTAAATGTCCTGCATTAGGAAAAGAATTTAGTCCTGAAGAAATTTCAGCTCAAGTATTACGGAAATTGATCAATGATGCATCTGAATATTTAAAACAAGACGTGAAACAAGCGGTTATTACTGTACCAGCTTATTTTAATGATTCTCAACGTCAAGCAACTATGGATGCTGGTAAAATTGCAGGGATTGAAGTTTTACGAATCTTAAATGAACCAACAGCTGCTTCATTAGCTTATGGATTAGATAAGAAACAGAATGAAACAATTTTAGTTTTTGATCTAGGTGGTGGAACATTTGATGTCTCGATTTTAGAAGTTGGTGATGGTATTTTTGAAGTTTTAGCAACAGCTGGAGATACTAAATTAGGAGGAGATGATTTTGATAAAGTACTTGTAAATTGGTTAATTAACGATTTCAAAGAAAAAGAAGGTATCAACTTAATTACGGATATTCAAGCATTACAGAGATTAACAGAGGCTGCGGAAAAAGCAAAAATGGAGTTATCAACTGTTGAAAAAACAAATATTTCCTTACCCTTTATTACCGCAGATCAAACTGGACCAAAACATATTGATAAAGAATTAACACGAGACGTTTTTGAAAAATTATGTGAGAATTTAATTGATCGTTGTAGAATTCCAGTTGAAAAAGCAATTAGTGATGCTAGGCTTGATAAATCAGATATTAATGAAATCGTATTAGTGGGTGGTTCAACTCGGATTCCAGCAATTCAAAAATTAGTGGAATCTTTAACAGGTAAAAAACCAAATCAATCGGTTAACCCAGATGAAGTAGTTGCTATTGGGGCAGCTATTCAAGCAGGTATCTTAGCTGGTGAAATTAAAGACATTTTATTATTAGATGTTACACCATTATCATTGGGTGTTGAAACACTTGGTGGGGTTATGACAAAAATTATTGCCCGAAATACAACGATTCCGGTTAAAAAATCAGAAATGTTTTCAACGGCAGTTGACAATCAAACAAATGTTGAAATTCATATTTTACAGGGTGAACGTGAGTTAGTATCTGGAAATAAAAGTCTTGGAAACTTTAGGTTAGATGGGATTCCAGCAGCTAATCGAGGTGTTCCACAAATTGAAGTTACTTTTGACATTGATGTAGATGGAATCTTATCTGTAAAAGCCAAAGAAAAAGAAACAGGTGTGGAACAATCTGTAACAATCCAAGGTGCTTCGACTTTAAGTGAAAGTGAAGTAGAATCTATGTTACAAGAGGCAGAAAAATATGCTGCTGCCGATAAAGCAAAACGAGACTCTATTGATGTTAAAAATCAAGCCGAAGCATTATGTGTGGAAGCTGAAAAAGAGCTTTCGAATATGTCAGAAGAAGAACAACAGAGTATGAAACAATTTATTGCAAAAATTAAACAAGATAGTCAAAATGATAACATTGAAGCTTTAAAATCTTCACTTGATAATCTAAAAGAAGCAATGAGAAAAATGATGGAAACAAAAGCACAAAGTACAAATTCTGCTTCCAATTTCAATGATTAATAATCATTATCTTACTAAGTACAAACGAATCTTATGATTCGTTTGTACCAGACATATCATCGACAATAATACACTCAGTCGTTAAAATCATACTTGCAATAGATGTTGCATTTTGTAGACCCGATCTGGTAACTTTCGCTGGATCTACAATCCCCTCTTCATACATATTGACAAAGATGTTTTGAGCTGCATTATAACCAATTTCAAATTCTTGTTCTTGAACCTTTTCTAAAACAACTGGGCCATTGATACCCGCATTTTCAGCAATTCTACGTAATGGAGCTAAAATTGCTCGTGAAATAATCATTGCGCCAATTAATTCATCTTCTTTTAAATTTGTTTTGGCCCAAGTAATCAGATTTTCAGATAAATGAGCTAATGTAGCCCCACCACCAGGAACAATACCTTCCTCAACGGCTGCTCGAGTTGCATTAATCGCATCCTCTAATCGTAATTTTTTATCTTTCATTTCTGTTTCAGTTACAGCTCCAACTCGAATAACGGCAATACCTCCAGATAATTTTGCAATTCGATCTTGTAACTTTTCTTTTTCATATGCAGTATCAGCTAGATTAGCCTGTTTTCGTAACTGTTCACATCTAATTTTAATATCTTCTACTGTTTGCCCAGAAGCAACAATGGTAGTTGATTCTTTTGTAACAATAATTCGACGAGCCTGACCTAACAAATCAAGCTGAATAGTATCTAAATTTAACCCTGCATCTTGTGTAATTACAGTTCCACCCGTTAAAATTGCAATATCCGCTAGCATTTGTTTTCTTAATTCACCAAATCCAGGCGCACGAATCGCAACAACATTTACAATCCCACGTAACTTATTTAAGATCAATGTTGCTAAGGCTTCTTTTTCAACATCCTCGGCAATGATAAGAAGTGGTCGCTTTGTTTTGGTTAGTTGTTCTAATATCGGTAATAAATCTTGCTGAACCAAAGTAATTCGTTTATCTGTTAAAAGAATAAATGGATTTTCATAAGAAACTTCCATCTTCTCAGTATTTGTAATAAAATAAGGAGAAATAAAGCCTTTTTCTAACTTCATGCCTTCTGTAATTTCCAGTTCGGTAGTAATACCTTTCCCTTCTTCCAGAGAGATAACTCCTTCTTTTCCAACTTTTGCTAATGCATCTGCGATTAATGCACCAATAATCTCATCATTACCAGCAGAAATGGAAGCGACATGCTGAATTGATTGAATATCTTCTACAGGCTGAGCAAATTCATTAATCTGTGTTACTAAATACTGAGTTGCTTTTTCCATACCAAGTTTAATTGATATTGGATTTGCACCTGCCGCAACATTTTTTAAACCTTCTTTCACCATTGCATAAGCTAAAACTGTTGCTGTGGTTGTTCCATCACCAGCGACATCGTTTGTTTTGGAAGCTGCTTGACGAATTAATGAAACGCCTGTATTTTCAATATGATCTTTTAAATTAATTTCTTTTGCAATTGTAACACCATCGTTGACAATTTGCGGTGATCCGTACGCTTTTTCTAAGACAACATTTCTACCTTTTGGACCAAGCGTCACAGAAACAGCTTCCACCATTATCTCCATTCCTCTTTCTAACGCTCGACGAGCATTATCTTGGTATAAAATTTTTTTAGCCATAGTTAAGGATTTAACAATTAAATAGTATTATTTATAAAAATAGTTAAAACTCTACTTTAATTTACTAACTAGAAATTTCGCAAGCTTAAAAGTAAATTGTATTCATTTTTATTTTAAACTTTACAAAATTACTGCTTATAGAGTATCCTTTTTCTGAGTAATATATCTTGGGCTTGTAGCTCAGTGGATTAGAGCACGTGGCTACGAACTACGGTGTCAGGGGTTCGAATCCCTTCATGCCCAATATACTAGTTTTCTATTGTTAGGTATTTATTTTGGGGTGTCGCCAAGTGGTAAGGCTGCGGACTTTGACTCCGCCATTCGTAGGTTCAAATCCTGCCACCCCAGTTTTGAGGAAAGGTTTTCAAAAAAAGACTTGTTTTTAAAATTATGAATTTGCATAATTCAGGCAAAAGTAATTACCAAAAAAACCCAAGGATGAAACTATGGAGGCTAAAATTCAGTTTATAAAAGGACTCGATGAAAAAGTATTACCGGATGTTCGTTTAACCAGATCCAGAGATGGAAGTACTGGAACTGCAACCTTTAGGTTTAAAAATCCTAATATTTTAGATAAAAGTACAACGAAAGAGGGTGAAATAACAGGAATGTACTTAATTGATCAAGAAGGTATTTTAGAAACACGCGATGTAAATGCGAGGTTTAGCAATGGTAAACCGGATGTCATTGAATCGATCTATATTATGAAAAGTCCTGAAGCATGGGATCGATTTATCAGATTTATGGAAAGATATGGTGAAACGAATGGTTTAGTTTTTACAAAAGCTAATTAAAAAATTGTTAAAAATTCAAAAATGCAAATATCATTAAAATGGATTAACGAATTAGTAGATATTGAAAGAGTTAGTTTAGAAGAGTTAATTGAAAAATTAACCCTTGGGGGGTTTGAAGTAGAAGAAATAATAGAGGTTGAAATCCAAAAAGAAAAAACAATAGCCTTAGACATTTCAACCACTCCGAATCGTTCAGATAGTTTGTCAATTCAAGGCATTTCTTTAGAAATTGCGGCCTTATTAAATAAAAAAGCAAAAGTTTCGGATTTTACAACCAGCATTTTTAGTTGGGAAAGGAGTCTTAGGGGGTTAAAAAAAATAATTTTAACAAACCTTCATTGTACTGACTTTGTCGCTGTAACAATTGAAAATATAACCGATTTTAGATCTCCAAAATGGTTGAAGCAAAAACTAATTGCCTCAGGTCTTATGCCAGAAGATACATTAGTTGATTTTCAAAATTATCTTTTATTAGAAACAGGTTATCCTATTGAATTCTACGATTTAGATCAAATTTTAAAAAAGGTTAATGGATCAGAATTTCAGTTAGAGTTAATTTCTGGAAGAAAAAATCAAGAATTTTTGGGAAACAATCAACTTACTTACCAGTTAGATGAATCAATTTTAATTCTAACCGCTCAAGATTTTCCTTTAAGCATCGCAGGAATTATTCCTACTCTGAATTCTGCTTATTCCAAAACCACAAAATCATTATTAATTGAAGGTAGTATTTTTAATGCTGCAAAAATTCGTCAACAATCTAGAAGACTAGGTTTACGCACTGATCGCTCCTCACGTTATGAAAAATCAATCTACAATACAAATCTGTTGAATGCTTTATATAGATTGGTTTGCTTATTACGAATAGCAAATCCAAACTTGATTTGTCAGCTTCATACAAATAGTCGAGTAGTAAAACAAAAACCAAAGAGTCTTACTTTAAACTATGAAACTATTCAAAAGGTTTTAGGACCCATTAAAAGTAGTAATGGAACGAGTGAAGAATATTTACCTTCATCAGTAATTACAACCGCTTTGGAAGGATTACAATTTACTATTCTAATGAATGACCAAAATACTAAGTGGATAGTCGAAGTTCCAGATTTTCGAACGAATGATATCGAACGTGAAATTGATCTAATTGAAGAAATTGGACGATTCTATGGATTCAATAATTTTTTAACTCGATTGCCAAAACTTAACCAAATAGGAATGGAAGATTTTGCCTATCAAATCCGTAAAAAAGTTACTTCATGTTTGATTAACGTTGGCTTCAATGAAGTAATTCAATATTCATTGGTACCAAGTCAAACCTATCTTAGCAATGAAATCAAATTAATTAATCCATTAGTGAAAGATTATTCTAATTTACGAGCAAGTTTGTTACCTAATTTACTAAAAGCGGTTGAAGAAAATAATAAAAATGGTACTCTAGGATTAGAAGTATTTGAATATGGACATATTTTTTCAAACTCGGAATTGGGAACAATTCATGAAGAAGAATCTCTTGCCGGTCTTTTTGGTGGAACGAAACTAAAATCAAATTGGTCAAACTCCTCTTATTCATTAACGTGGTTTGAAGCAAAATCGAAATTGGAGGAGCTATTTCAAAAATTAAATTTGATTACTTATTGGCAATATTCTAAACCGATCAAAGAAAAAAATATCTTTCATCCTTATAGAACAGCAGAAATTTATTTTTCAGATCATTCAAAGGTAGGTCTTTTTGGTCAAATCCACCCACTAGTTGCCAAAACCCTTAATCTTTCAAGAGAAATCTATTTATTTGAACTCAATTTTGAGTCAATCAAGAAAGAAGCTCAAAAAAATAAATTAATTATTTTTCAGGATTATTCACTTTATCCTAAAATTTTAAAAGATTTATCATTTATAATTTCTAAAACTATTTCATTTGAAGACTTAAAAAAAAGTTTCTATTTCAACGGAAGTCGAGTTTTAAAAGAAATAAATCTACTTGATGAATATCAAGGAAGTTCCATTCCTGAAAATCATACTAGCTTATGTGTACAATTTGTTTTTCAATCCGAAAACCAAACCTTAACTAATAAACAAATTGAAAAGATTTTAAATAGTCTGAAATTATTATTAATAGATAAATTTAATGCTGAAATTCGAGTTTAATCCATCCTTTGAATCCGATAATTCTATAGCTTCTATAGAGATAATTCTATAGAAGCTATAGAATTATCCACCACCTACGATGGTTACAATTTCAATTTTATCCAAATCTTGAATCAATGTAGTTTTCCATTTTTTTTTATCGTAAATTAAATCGTTATATTCTAAAACTAGAAGACAATCATTATAATTGAAATAGTTGATTAAGTCTAATAAGTTAATCTGCCGATCTATCGAATAGGTTTCTCCATTTAGAAAAAAAGTTTTCATTTGTGTGATAAGTCTTAGGTGTAAAAATTTTTTGTCAAATGATCTAGACGTCGAATCATAAAAACTGATAGAGTATTAGTCAAGACAATATGGCGGGTGTGGCCAAGTGGTTAAGGCAGTGGGTTGTGGTTCCACCATTCGCCGGTTCAAGTCCGGTCACTCGCCCTTGTTGAATTAAAGCAATTAAGTTTTCCTAAAAGGTTATTTATAATTCAAAATTATTTTATGTCACGTTACCGCGGGTCAAAATTAAAAATTACTAGACGATTAGGTACACTCCCAGGGTTAACCACAAAGAAATCAAACAAATTGAATCGCCCTGGTAAAAAGCCTAAGGACGATACCAATAAAAAATTAACTGAATACGGCCTTCGTCTAGAAGAAAAGCAAAAATTAAAGTTTAACTATGGATTAACGGAGAGCCAGTTGTTTCGATATGTTAAAGAAGCTCGTAGACGAAAAGGTGTTACAGGTTTAATTTTACTTCAGTTATTAGAAATGAGATTAGATACACTTTGCTTTACGTTGGGATTCGCAAAAAGTGTTGCACAAGCTCGACAACTAGTGAATCATGGTCATATTACAGTTAATAAAAAAATTATTAATATACCAAGTTTTCAATGTCGATTAAACGATATCATTAGTGTCAAAGAAAAAAGCACATCTAAACTTTTAATTACTAACAATATTAAAACGAATCCGCGCAATGAACTGCCTTATAATTTAAAATTTGATGACTCTAAATTAGAAGCAACAATTTTAGATTACTGTGATCGCGATGATATACAATTACAGTTAAATGAACTGCTGGTAATTGAATATTATTCTCGTCGATAATAAAAAATTATATAATACTCTCTATTAATTATGTTGAAATTACGATTAAAAAGAATAGGACGAAAACGTGCTCCCTCATATCGATTAGTTATTATGGAAAATAGTTGTCGACGGGATGGGCGACCAGTGGAAGAAGTCGGATATTACAATCCAATTTCAAAGCAGTATAGGTTTGATACAGATAAAATTCAAAAATGGTTAGAATATGGTGCAAAACCAACAAAAACGGTTTTTAATTTATTAAAAAAAGCTGAAATTCTTTAACCTTCTCGACTAACAATTAAAATGCAATTCAATTGTTTGGTGGCTAGTCTTCCAAAATGGAATTTTTTGTTGCAATCCTTGCTTAAGGATTGCAACAAAATTTCGAAATGGGAAAATTTTTTTTCATTGAATTCAGCTTAGTAGTCTAGTATATTCTAGTAATAGTTAAAAATGATTCTATTTTAATCTGCTAATATTTGTTAATGGTGAACTAGCATTTGCATAATATTTTTTTTCCATGCGTCCTGCTAGATAAGCTAACCGACCTGCTTGAACTCCTAAATTCATGGCATAGGCCATTTGTGAAGGAGTTTTTGACTGAGCTACAGCAGTATTTAATAAAACTCCATCAGCGCCTAATTCCATAGCAGCTGTTGCTTCACTTGGAGTTCCAATTCCAGCATCCACAATTACAGGAACTTGAGCATTTTCAATAATAATTTGAATATTAGCTAAATTATTTAATCCTTGACCAGAACCAATTGGAGAACCTAATGGCATTACTGTAGCGCAGCCTAAATCTTCTAAATGTAAGGCTAACATTGGATCTGCATTTATGTATGGTAAAACCGTAAAACCTTTCTTGATTAAAAACTCGGCAGCTTTTAATGTTCCAATAGGATCAGGTAATAAATATTTTGGATCAGAAATTACTTCTAATTTCACAAAAAAATTATCTTCTTGACCAATATGGCAAGCCAGTTCATGACCTAAAAAGGCCATTCGTATAGCTTCGTCTGCTGTTTGCGATCCTGCGGTGTTTGGTAATAACCATAATTTGTTCCAGTCTAAATGATTTAAAAAGTTGGTTGTGTCATCTTTGATATTCGTAGGTAGACGTCTAATTGCAACTGTAACTATTTCACATTCACTAGTTTGAATACTATCTATTCCATCTTTCGCTGTTCTATATTTACCAGTTCCTAACATTAATCGAGATGTAAAGAATTTATTGCCAATTTTTAATTTATCAGAATGACTTTCCATATATAATTTAACATATATAATTTAATTTGTAAGTACTCCCCAGGTAGGACTTGAACCTACGGCCAATCGGTTAACAGCCGATTGCTCTACCACTGAGCTACTGAGGATATAAGATTTCCTTGAATCCTACCATAAGTTTCTGAAATATACAAATTTTTTAAATCTTTTTTAAATCTTAAATAGTATTTTTTAATTTAGAATTTTAAAAATAATCGATAAAATTTTATTTTTATCAATTATTTTTCTTTATTGAAAACTAGAAATCTTAAAACATGTGAATCCAGTTTTAAAATATTCGAAAAATTATTTATATATTTTGGCATACTTGAAAAGTTTAATTGGATGTAATTTCCCTTATTTTTATCTAAAATAGGATATGCTAAATTGTGTTTTCCACGAGAAATTACTGAAATATCACAGACATTAAATTTTCTTAAATTTTTTGCATAATTAAATACCCAACTCTTTAATTCACTATCGTTAAATTCCTCTGTTAAAAGAATCATTATTTCATATTTTCTTTGTACTGACATATTGCAACAATTTTAGTAACTATAGATCAACAATACTTGAATCTAGAAATAAATGTCAATAAAAACTTTTTTTTGAATTATTTCATTGAATCTTGTAATACTGAAGAATTTTCTAGAGCTCCTACTTTATAGCTCCTACTTTATTTTTTCAAATAATAGTTTGGACTCTTTTTCAAAAAAGGGATAAACAATTTGGTTTAAAAATTATATTTGTATTCTTTATCCTAATCTAAGATATTCTTTCTTTTTTTCTGAAAAAAAGAAAAAACTCATAATTTAAAGTTATTTCAAAAAATAATGAAAAAAAAATAGTATAATGTTGGTTTATAAAAAAGTATAAGATATAACTCTAAGGGCTTCAAAATAAATTTTCAAGCCAAAATAGTTTAAACCCTAAGAAAGAAGAAAAATTAAGAAGTAATACAATTACTTCTTAATTTTGATAAGAATCAATCCTTAATTTTGATAGGAATCAAAGTATTTTTATTAACCGAAGATTGACTTTCTTCTTCAACTATTTCTGAAATTTTCGATACGTCAGGTAATGGAGGTAAATCCGCTAACGTTTTAAATCGTTTTTTTATAGGCTTCAATCTTTTACTCTTACTCTTAGAAGATTTTATAATTTGACTAGTAATATTTTCTTCCGATTCACTCTCTGGTAATTGATGGTCAATCTCTGGTAATTGAGGGTCAGTTATTTCGCTGGACTGTCTTAGTTTCAAAGATTCTAATTTAATAATCGAACTGTTTTCGGTATAAAATGCTAAATCTAGGTCGGAATTTAATTTTAATCTTCTTCCAAACATATGACTTTTCAGTCCCGTTGATGAAGTAAGGAGCATAAAACTTAGGACCATGATTAAAACCTTATCCTTACGGAAGTTTTTCAAACAATTTTTACTAGCGATTACCCCATTGCGGATTTTTTTAAAACCTGCTTTTCTTCTTAATTTAATATACTTCGAACTGCTAGTAAATACATTTCGGACTTTTTTAACAATCCCTTTTCGATTTTTTGAGCGCTTAATTCGAGGATCCAATATCTTGATTGCATTCTTCAACCACGCTAAATCGTCGTCATAGCTTTTTTGTAGAACATTTAAAAAAATCGAATCACAAAAATCATAACTTGACTTAGAAAAAAGATTATAACTTGACTTAGAAATAAAAATAAAAAGCAGAACATTATATAGAAGCATTCCTTCTTTTTGAATTGTTGTCGATTCGAATTCATTTATAGCGCCTCCCGGACCGACTTCAAATACCTTTTTTATTCCACTTAAACGATCCTTCAAAGTTTCTTTTTGGGAGTTTTCAAGCATATTGTTTCCATCCAATTTTTTTTCAAGACGGG
>Ga0194131_10002729_pt1 | contig 28706 bp, 44 predicted proteins | sample TA2KigO120mmetaG_FD_148631 | JGI IMG/M metagenome (GOLD analysis project Ga0194131, IMG submission 148631) | Freshwater microbial communities from Lake Tanganyika, Tanzania - TA2015053 Kigoma Offshore 120m | ecosystem: Environmental > Aquatic > Freshwater > Lake | place: Tanzania: Lake...
CGAGGCGGCCGCGGCAGGGCAGCCGGGGGCGCGCGGGACGGGCGGGATGGCGACGAAGGTGGCGGCGGCGCGCGCGGCGGCGGCGGCGGGCGCGCACGTGGTGATCGCGGACGGGCGTTCGGCGGGCGTGGTCCTGCGCGCGGCCTCCGGCGAGGCGGTGGGCACGCACTTCCTGCCGACGGGCGACCGCGTCGACGCGCGACGCCGCTACCTGCTCTCGAACCTGCAGGCGCGCGGGCGGCTGGTGGTCGACGACGGTGCGGCGCGCGCGCTGGAGTTCGACGGTAAGTCGCTGCTGCCGGCGGGAGTGCTGGCGGTGGACGGCGAGTTCCAGCGCGGCGACGTGGTGCGCATCGTGACGAGCGCGGGGCACGAGCTGGCGGCGGGGAGCGTGAACTACGCGGCCGTGGACATCGCGCGCATCCGCGGGCTGCACTCGGAGCGCATCGCGGAGGCGCTGGGCTACGAGTACGGCGAGGAAATCGTGCACCGCAACCAGCTGGTGCTGCTCTAGGGGAGGCCCCCCCGTCCTTCGGAAGGCGGGGGGGGCCTCGCGCCTCGTCCGCGGGGTGAGCCCTCACCCCCGGCCCTGCTCCCGCGTCGCGGGAGAGGGGAGCTGGAGACGCGCCGCACGGCGGAACTGCGATGCGCCCCGCGGCCGCTCACGAGCGGGTGCGCTAGCATGGGCGCATGACGACGACGGCGAGCACGACGGCGGCGACGGCGGGGTCGGAGGTGGCGCAGCGCGCGGCGGCGGCGCGGCTCGCGAGCCGCGCGCTCGCCCGGGCGGGGACGGCGCAGAAGAACGAGGCGCTGGAGCGCGTCGCGGCGGCGCTGCTCGCGGAGCAGGCGGCGCTGCTGGCGGTGAACGCGCAGGACATCGAGCGCGGCCGCGCGCGCGGGCTCGCGGAGTCGTTCATCGACCGCATGCAGCTCGACGAAGGGCGGATCGCGGGGATGGCGCGCGACGCGCGCGCGCTGGCGGCGCTGCCGGACCCGGTGGGCGAAGTGATCGAGCGCGCGACGCGGCCTAACGGGCTGGTGGTGGAGCGCGTGCGCGTGCCGCTGGGCGTGATCGCGGCGATCTACGAGTCGCGGCCGAACGTGACCATCGACATCGCCGCACTGTGCGTGAAGTCTGGCAACGCGGTGGTGCTGCGTTCGGGTAGCGATGCGCACGCGACGTCGGCGGCGCTGGCGGCGCTCGTGCAGCGCGCCGTGGCGGAGGCGGGGCTGCCCGGGGAGTGTGTGCAGTTCATCGCGTCGACGGATCGTGCGGAGGTGGGCGCGCTGCTGCGCGCGCACGAGTCGGTGGACCTGGTGATCCCGCGCGGCGGGGCGGAGCTGATCCGGCGCGTGCGCGACGAGGCGACGATGCCGGTGGTGGCGGGCGGGATCGGCGTGTGCCACACGTACGTCGACGCCGACGCGGACGTCGAGGTGGCGCGCGCGGTGGTGGTGAACGCGAAGACGCGACGCGTGTCGATCTGCAACGCGCTCGACACAGTGCTGGTGCACGAGCGCGTGGCGGCGCAGGTGTTGCCGGAGCTCGCGCGCGAGCTCGGTGCGCACGGCGTGACGCTGCACGCGGACCGCCGCGCCGCGTCGCTGTGCGGCGCGGGCGCCCCGGTGGTGGCGGTGCAGGACGCGGACTACGACCGCGAGTGGCTATCGTACGACTGCTCCGTGCGCGTGGTCGGTTCGCTCGAAGCGGCGCTCGCGCATATCGAGGCGCACGGCAGCGGGCACTCGGAGGCGATTGTGACGCGTTCGGATGCGGCGGCGCAGCGCTTCCTGCACGAGGTGGACGCGGCGGCGGTGTACGTGAACGCGTCGACGCAGTTCACGGACGGTGGCGAGTTCGGGCTGGGCGTGGAGTTCGGCATCTCGACGCAAAAGATGCACGCGCGCGGACCGATGGGGCTGCGCGAGCTGACGTCGTACAAGTGGGTGGTGACCGGCACGGGGCAGACGCGGCCGTAGCCGCTGAAAGGGCGAAGGGCTGTGGCCGAGTACCGCTTCGAACGGGAGGCGCGCACGGCGCACTCCGAGGCGTACAGCATCGACGACGGTGAGCACTCGCTAGGGCGCGTCGATCTGCACTTCACGTCGTCGGCGACGTACGCGACGCTGGCGGTGCACCAGTCGCTGGGCGATGACGCGGTGCAGGAGCTGGTGGCGGAGATCGACGAGCGGCTGGTGATGTCGGCGGACCCCTACCGCGAGGACCTGATCGTCACCGTGTGGCGCGGCGAAGAAGTGGGCACGTTCGCCGACGACGACGATGACGACGACTTCGACGACGACGATTATTAGCGGCCCGGAAGGCGGCCGCATCGAGGCGGTCTGCTTCGACCTCGACGACACGCTGGTGGACGCGCGGGCAGCGTGGCGCGCGGGGTTCGCGGCGGCGGTGCGCGAGCTCACGCCGCGGCTGGGCGCACGCGCGGAGGACGCGACGCTGTTCGAGCGCGCGTTCCAGCCGCTCGTGCACACGGAGTTCCTCGCCGGTCCGGGCGAGTGGGACATCGAGTTCGTGCGGCGCGGCTTCCGTGCGTTCGTGCGCGCGCATGGCGGCGCGGACGAGGCGCTGGCGGATCGTGCGTTCGCGGCGTACGAGGCGGCCTGGCCGCGTGCGCTGGTGCTGTTCACAGACGCGCTCAATGCGCTGCGCGCGGCGCGCGCGCATGGTGCGGTGGCGATCATCTCGAACGGCGGCGCCGCCGAGCAGCGCGGCAAGGTGGAGGCGCTGGGGCTGCACGAGTGGTGCGACGCGGTGGTGATCTCGGGCGAGGCGGGCGTGCGCAAGCCTGAGGCGGCGATCTTCGCGCGCGCGCTGGCGGCGCTGGGCGTGCGCGCCGGCGCGGCGCTGCATGTCGGCGACAACCTCGACGCTGACGTGCGCGGCGCGCGCGCGGCGGGGCTGCGAGCGGTATGGCTGAACCGCGACGGCCGCGCGCGCAAGGTCGAGGATGCGAACGGGGCAGGGCCGCACGCGGAGGTGAGGTCGCTGGCGGAGCTGGCGGGGGTGTACGGGGGCTGAGCATCGAGGCTCCCTCCCCACGGGTTGGGCGAAGGACCAGCGCGCCCGGTCTGGTGCTCGGGCGGAGCCCCTACCATCGGCCGGGGCGCGGGAGTTGAGGACGGCCCTCCGGGCCGGGGGCCCCGCCCGCCCGCTCCTCTCTGCGCGAAGGGCTGCGCCCCTCGCGCTCCCAGCTCAGGCAGCGCCCGCGTGCCGACGCCGTGCGCCACTTTGTGGGGTCAGCATCGACGAGTTGGCGATGGCCCGGACTATCTAGGTCTGCGACACGTCAGGGTGAATGACGTCGCTTAGCAGCCGCAGGGGGTCTGCGCTCTCAACTCGATGACCGCTGGTCCGACGGAGTTCCCGTCGGATCGCATCCACGACGGCCTCGGAGCGCAGGAGTGCGGCGAGCGCGCGTGGGGAGGTGGCGCTCTTCGTTCGCCAGAGATCGTCGATCAATCCCCGCTTGAGGGCTTCGCGTGTGAGATAGAGAAGTTCCGCGGTTTTTTGCTGGGCCGTCCCCGGCCCCGCGAGGTCAACCTCAAGCGCCAGATCAAGCGAAACCGGCATTCCCGCGGTGAGGTGCTAGACTTGCCACACAGCCCCGTTGGTCAGAATCAGTCACTCGACACCTTCGTTGACAGCGTACATTTCAAGCTGTCGGAGGTGGCGATTATGCAGTCGAGTCGCGATCCGCTTCACCTCGATGAAGGCGACGAGTTCCTTGTCGATGCGTACGCCGTAGTCCGCGAACTCTCCGCGGACCGAGTACTCAGTCGTGAGGTCGGCGTACTTGTCGAAGCCAAGGCCATCGCAGAGAAAGTCGGTGACGAAGAGGTGGGTGTCGCCCTCGTTCGCATCTCGACCGGTGAGCTCCGCCAGCGGTCGTGTGTACTTTGTGACGGCTGAGCGCACGCGTGCTCTTGCGTCGGCCTCCCACTTTAGCTCAGTCGGCCGCGTGCGCTCGCGCTTCGATGCAGGCGTCTCCGAAGCGACTGCTTCGTACAGCACGGGCTCATCGCTCCCGACGATATGCGGTGGTGTGACTGCTTCGTTTGGTTGTGGGTAACTGATCCCAGTCGCGTCGGCCCCCTGGCGTGGGTGCCCGCCCATAGCTCGCTGAATACCACGCGCGGAAGCGGTTGGCTACCGGCGCTTGTGGCCGATGGCGCGTTCCGCGGCGACGACGATGCTTTCGGCGGTCAGGCCCATGAGCTCGAGCAGCTCGTTCGAGGTGCCGGACTCGCCGTAGCGGTCGGGGACGCCGACGAACTCCATGGGGACGGGGTGGCGGGTGGCGAGTGCCTGGGCGCACATCGCGCCGAGGCCGGAGTGCACGAGGTGCTCCTCGGCGACGACGATGGCGCCGGTCTCGCGGGCGGCGGCCTCGACGGCGGCGGTGTCGAGCGGGCGGATGGTGGCCATGTTGAGCACGCGCGCGCTGATGCCGCGCGCGGCGAGCGCGTCGGCGGCGTCGAGCGCGCGCTCGACGAGCAGGCCAATGGCGATGATCGTGACGTCGGAGCCGTCGCGCAGGCAGTCGGCCTCGCCGAGGCGGAAGCGCGGGCCGGCGGTGTAGACGACGCGCTGCTTGGGGCGGCCGGTGCGGATGTAGAACGGCCCGGGCGTGTGCGCCGCGGCCTCGATGGCGGCGGCCGCCTCGACGACGTCGGCGGGGACGATCACGCGGAAGCTCAGGAGCGAGGCGGCGAGCGCGAGGTCCTCGACGGACTGGGCGGAGGCGCCGTCCTCGCCGACGGACACGCCGCCGTGCGAGACGACTAGCTTGACGTTGAGACGCGGCTGCGCGACGGACATGCGCAGCTGGTCGTAGGCGTGCTCGGCGAAGACGGCGAAGGTGCTGGCGAAGACCGTGTGGCCGACGGCGGCGAGGCCGGCGGCGGCGGAGATCATGTTCTGCTCGGCGACGCCGAAGGAGAACCAGCGTTCGGGGAAGGCGGCGCGGAAGGCGCGCGCGGAGGTCGACGCGCCGAGGTCGGCGTCGACGACGACGATGTCGAGGCCCTGCTGGCGCAGGCGGATGAGGGTGGGCCCGAGGGCCTCGCGGGTGGCGGCGGCGGCGGGTGCGGTGGTCACTCGTCGCCGCCGAGCTCGTCCATGGCGAGCGCGAACTGCTCGTCGGAGGGGGGCGCGCCGTGGAAGCCGGGATTGTGCTCCATGAAGGAGACGCCCTTGCCCTTGACGGTGTCGAAGATGACGCAGGCGGGCTGGTCGCGCACGTCGCGCGCCCACAGCAGTGCGTCCTCGATGGCGGCAAGGTCGTGGCCGTCGACGTCGGCGCGCACGGCCCAGCCGAAGGCGCGGTACTTCTCGTCCAGGGGCTCGGTCACCATCTGGTTGCTGGTGCGGTCGTCGTTCTGGATGCCGTTGCGGTCGATGAGCGCGACGAGGTGGTCGGCGCGGTGGAAGGCCGCGGCCATGGCGGCCTCCCAGATCTGGCCCTCGTTCTGCTCGCCGTCGCCCATGAGCACGTAGACGTCGAAGTCGCGGCTCTGGAGGCGGCCGCCGAGGGCCATGCCGAGGCCGAAGGAGAGGCCCATGCCAAGCGAGCCCGCGCTGCTGTCGACGCCTTGCGGGCGGCCGAGCACGGAGTGGCCCTGCAGGCGCGAGCCCCTGCGCCGGAAGGTGGCGAGCTCCGCGACGGGCAGGTAGCCGGCCTCGGCGAGCACGGCGTACTGCACGGGGGTGCAGTGGCCCTTGCTGAGCACGAAGCGGTCGCGGTCCGGCCAGTCCGGCCGCCGGGGGTCGTGGCGCAGCACGCGCGAGTAGAGCACCGACATGATGTCGGTGGCGGAGAGCGAGCCGCCGATGTGCCCGGAGCGGGCGGCGTAGACCATCTGGACGATGTGGCGGCGGACGCGTTGGGTGAGCAGTTGCAGCGCCAGATCGGCGGTGGTGACCAACGGGCGGGTCCTCAGCGCGGATAGGCTGGGTGGAGGTGGGAGTATACAAGTCTGTTACGGGCGGGTCCACGCAGCGGATGGCGGTGGCACGTCGTGCGGGCGCTGATGCGTGACCCGAGGCGCCAGCGCGTGGCGCTGCGCGTGGCGGGCGTGGCGGTGGTGCTGCTGGCCGTCGCGGGCTTGGCGCTGGCGCTGGGTGGCGGCTCCGGCGGAGACTACGGGGCCGCGGGCGGCGTTGCGGCGGGGGATGTCGAGGGCTCGGCGAGCGCGTTCTGTCGGGACTGGCCCGCGCTGAGCAGGGCGGCCGCGAGCGCGTCGGGTGGGTCGGCGGCGGACGTCAGGGCGAGCTTCGAGCAGGCGAGCGGGCAATTCCGGGCGGTGGCGGGATCGGCGCCGGCGGAACTGCGCGCGGACTTCGCGACCTACGCGGAGGCTTGCGACGCGCTGGCGGCGGTGCTGTGGAGGGCGGACTAGGACGTCGCGAAGCTGAGCGCGACGGACACGGCGCAGGCGATCCGCGCGTTCAGCGACCCGAAGGTGGCGGAGGCGGGGCTGCACATCGGGTCCTGGATCGAGGACCACTGCGGCTGAAGGCGCGCGGCGCGTTGACCCTGTTTCCCGCGTGTTCGTATACTTGGCCGCTCGCTCCCCGGCAGGGGAGCGGTGCTGTATTGTCCGCCGCTTCCGCCGGTGATGAGCGGAGCATGGCGGCGGTGCAGCGCCAGGTGGACTCGGGCCCGAGTGGCGCAACGGTAGCGCAGCCGATTTGTAATCGGAAGGTTGGCGGGTTCGAATCCCCTCTCGGGCTCCACGTGCGGCGTGTGGCGCCGGTGGCAGCGCTGGGCGCAGGCGAGCGACCCGGCAGGGGTGGGAGAGTGGTTAAATCCAGCGGTCTGTAAAACCGCCGCCTCACGGCTACGCAGGTTCGAATCCTGCCCCCTGCACCATGCTGCTGTGACGCTTGGTGGGACGCTGTGACACCGACGGATGCCGTGACGCTTGTGGGCTGCGCGCTCGAAAGCGGGACGAGTGGCTCAGCCCTGCGATCGCGGCGCGGGGCCCTCATAGCTCAGTTGGCAGAGCGCGTTCTTGGTAAGAACGAGGTCATGAGTTCGAATCTCATTGAGGGCTCCAGGCTAAAGGGCGCGCGCGGTCGCAGATCCGAACGGCAGTCGCCACTTCGATGAGTGGCTGAGGAGAGGGTAGATGGCCAAGGGGAAGTTCGAGCGCAACAAGCCGCACGCGAACGTGGGCACGATTGGGCACGTGGACCACGGGAAGACGACGCTGACGGCGGCGATCACCAAGGTGCTGGCGCTCAAGGGCGAGGCGGAGTTCCGGGCGTTCGATTCGATCGACAACGCGCCCGAGGAACGGGCGCGGGGGATCACGATCGCGATTGCGCACGTCGAGTACGAGACGGACAAGCGGCACTATGCGCACGTGGACTGCCCGGGGCACGCGGACTATATCAAGAACATGATTACGGGGGCGGCGCAGATGGACGGCGCGATCCTCGTGGTGGCGGCGCCGGACGGGCCGATGCCGCAGACGCGGGAGCACTTGCTGCTGGCGCGGCAGGTGGAAGTGCCGGCGGTGCTCGTGTTCCTCAACAAGGTCGACATGATGGAAGACGAGGAGCTGCTGGAGCTTGTCGAGCTCGAGATGCGGGAGCTGCTGACCACGTACGAGTTTCCGGGTGACGACACGCCGATCATCCGGGGGTCGGCGCTCAAGGCGCTGCAGAGCACCTCGACCGACCCGAACGCGCCGGAGTACGCGTGCATTCTTGAGTTGATGGAGGCGGTGGACCGCTTCATCCCGCAGCCGGAGCGTCCGCGGGACCTGCCGTTCCTGATGCCGATCGAAGACGTGTTCGGGATCAAGGGACGCGGGACGGTGGTGACGGGGCGGATCGAGCGCGGGACGGTGCGCGTGGGCGAAGAGATCGAGATCGTGGGCATCAAGGAGACGCGCAAGACCACGGTCACGGGTGTGGAGATGTTCAAGAAGCTGCTCGACTCTGGGGAGGCGGGCGACAACGTGGGGTGCCTGCTGCGGGGCGTGGAGCGCGAGGACGTCGAGCGGGGGCAGGTGCTGGCGAAGCCTCAGTCGATCACGCCGCACCGCAAGTTCACGGGCGAGGTGTACGTGCTGTCGAAGGACGAGGGCGGGCGGCACACGCCGTTCTTCAACGGGTATCGGCCGCAGTTCTATATGCGAACGACGGACGTGACGGGGAACATCACGCTGCCTGAGGGCACGGAGATGGTGATGCCTGGAGATAACGTGACCGTGGGGATCGAGCTGATCACACCGGTGGCGGTGGAGGAAGGGCTGCGCTTCGCGATTCGCGAGGGTGGCCGTACGGTGGGCGCGGGCGTGGTCACCGGGGTGGTCGAGTAGCAACCGCCTGAGCGCGGGAAGGCAGGCGGGAACTGTGCCGAAGCAACGCATTCGCATTCGGCTGAAGGCGTACGACCACCGCGTGCTGGACCGCTCGGCGGCGCAGATCGTCGAGGCGGCCGAGCGCACCGGCGCAGCCGTCGCGGGGCCGGTGCCGCTGCCGACGCGCATCCGCAAGTACACGGTGATCCGCTCGCCGTTCATCGACAAAGACTCGCGCGATCAGTTCGAGACGCGCACGCACAAGCGGCTGATCGACATCTTCGAGCCAACGTCGCGCACGGTGGACACGCTCATGCGGCTGCAGCTGCCGTCCGGCGTGGACATCGAGATCAAGCTGTAGCAGGCGGGACCATAGGGGCGTCGTGGTTACTGGGATGATCGGTCGCAAGCTTGGCATGATGCGCCTGTACGACGGCGCGGGGCGCGCGCGCGCGGTCACGGTGATCGAGCTCGGCCCGAATCGCGTGACGCAGCTGCGCACGCCGGAGCGCGACGGGTACGCCGCCGTGCAGCTGGGCTTCGAGGCGGGTCGCAAGCGGCTGACGCGCGCGCAGCGCGGCCACCTGCGACGCGCGCGCATCGACGCGCCGCTCGGCGTGCTGCGCGAGTTCCCGGCGAACGGCGATGCGGCGGAGGTCGGCGAGGTCGTGACCGTCGACACGTTCAGCGCCGGCGCATACGTGAACGTGACGGGCGTGTCGAAGGGGCGGGGCTTCGCGGGCGGCGTGAAGCGCTGGAACTTCCGCGGGGGGCCGAAGACGCATGGGCAGTCGGACCGCCATCGCGCGCCCGGCTCGGTCGGCGCGGGCACGACGCCCGGCAAGGTGTGGCGCGGGCAGCACATGGCAGGGCACATGGGCGCGCGCACGACGACGGTGATGAACGTGCTCGTGGTGCTGTCCGACCCGGCACGCAACCTGCTGTTCGTGGAGGGCTCGGTGCCCGGCCCGAACACGGCAGTCGTGACCGTGATGCCCGGACGTCGCGCGCCGCTGAAGCAGTACACGCCGCCGACGCTGGTCGCGCCGGCCGAGCTCGAACTGCACGCCGCCGCACCGGTGGCGGCGGAGGACGAGCTCGCGGAAGAGATGGCGGACGACGCAAGCGCCGACGACATCGCGGCGGACGACGCGAACGACGGCGAGGCGCGCGAATGAAGCTCGACGTGCGTACGACAGCGGGCGCGACGCTCGAGGCTATCGAGGTGGACGACGCGGTGTTCGGCGTGGAGCCGAACGCGGCGGTGGTGCACCAGGCGCTCGTGGCGCAGCTCGCAGCGCGGCGCGCCGGCTCGGCGCACACGAAGACGCGCGGTGAGGTGCGCGGGTCGACGCGCAAGACGAGCCGCCAGAAGGGCTTGGGGCGCGCGCGCATGGGCTCGGTCCGCTCGCCGCTGCGTCGCGGCGGCGGCGTGGTGTTTGGACCGACACCGCGCTCGTACGTGCAGCGGCTGCCGAAGCGCATGCGGCGTCTCGCGATCCGCTCGGTGCTTTCGTCGCGCGCGCAGGATCAACGGCTGGTCATCGTGAACGAGCTGGGGCTCGCGGCGCCGTCGGCGAAGGCGGTGCGCGGGATGCTGGCGGCGCTGGGCGTGCAGCGCTCGGCGCTGATCGTGACGGGGGCGGCGGATCGCAACGCGCACCTGTCCGCGCGCAACCTCGATGGCGCGCGCGTGCTGCCGGCCGACACGCTGAACGTGGGCGACCTGCTGGCGCATCACACGTTGCTGCTGACCGTGGACGCGGTGCGGCGCATCGAGGCGCTATGGGGCGGCGAGCGCGCGACGGTGCGTCGCGCGGTGGTGCCGGGAGCGTAACGATGCCGAAAGCGATCCACGCGTACGAGGTGCTGCGTCGCCCGATCGTCACCGAGAAGAGCACGATGCTCTCGGCGCAGAGCAAGTACGTCTTTGAAGTGGCGATCAAGGCGACGAAGCCGCAGATCGCGGCTGCGGTGGAGTTCGCGTTCCCGGATGTGCACGTGCAGACGGTGAACACGCTGAAGGTGCGTGGCAAGCAGAAGCGCATGGGCAAGACGACGGGCCGGCAGGCGTCCTGGAAAAAGGCGATCGTCACGCTGCAGGCGGGCGAGCAGATCCAGGTCTTCGAGGGGGTGTAGCGATGCCGGTGCGCAGCTTCCGCCCGACTTCGCCCGGACGCCGTGGGGCGACGGGTTTCGCGTTTACGGAGATCACGAAAGACACGCCCGAGAAGTCGCTGCTCGCGACGAAGAAGCAGCGTTCCGGGCGCAACAACCGTGGCGTGATCACGGTGCGCCATCGCGGCGGCGGCGCGAAGCGCAAGATCCGCATCATCGACTTCCGGCGCGACAAGGCCGGCGTGCGGGGCCGCATCGCGGGCATAGAGTACGACCCGGGGCGCAGCGCGCGCATCGCGCTGGTGCACTACGCGGACGGTGAGAAGCGCTACATCGTGGCGCCGAACGGCGTCGCGGTCGGGCAGCACATCGTCTCGGGCAAGGGCGTGCCGGTCACGGCGGGCAACACGCTGCCGTTGTCCGCGCTGCCGCCCGGGACGACGGTGCACAACGTGGAGCTGCAGCCGGGGCGCGGTGCGCAGCTGGCGCGTGCGGCAGGCGCGGGCGTGCAGCTGATGGCGAAAGACAACGGTCGCGCGCTACTGCGGCTGCCGTCCGGCGAGATGCGCTACGTGTCGGAGCAGTGCCTGGCAACCGTGGGCACCGTCGGCAACGCGGAGCACGCACTGCTGAAGCTCGGCAAGGCGGGCCGCATGCGGCACCGCGGGCGGCGGCCGCAGGTGCGCGGGTCGGCGATGAACCCGGTTGACCACCCGCACGGCGGCGGCGAGGGCAAAGCCTCGGTGGGCATGCCCGGGCCGAAGACGCCGTGGGGCAAGCCTGCGCTGGGCTACCGCACGCGCAACAACAAGCGCACGGACCGCTCGATCCAGCGGCGCCGCGGCAACGGGCGAAGGTAGGGGGCGATGTCGCGATCGACGAAGAAGGGTCCGTACGTGGAGCCGCGCCTGTTGCAGCGCGTCGAGGCGCTGCAGCGTTCCGGCACGAAGGCCGCGATCAAGACGTGGTCGCGCGACTCGACGATCATGCCGGAGTTCGTCGGCCTGACGATCGCGGTGCACGACGGGCGGCGGCACGTGCCGGTCTTCTGCACGGAGAACACAGTGGGGCACAAGCTGGGTGAGTTCGCGTTCACGCGCACGTTTCGCGGGCACCGCGGGCGCAGCGAGACGACCTCGAGGGCACGCTAGTGGAAGTGCGCGCGCTGGCCGCGAACCAGCCGGTGTCGCCTTCGAAGGTGCGACTGGTGCTAGAGCGCATCGTAGGACTGCCCGTCGGCGACGCGCTGTCGCTGCTGGAGTACCTGCCGCAGCCGAGCGCGCGCATCGTGTGGAAGACGGTGAAGTCGGCGGCGGCGAACGCGGAGAACAACTACAACCTGAACCCGGACCGGCTGCTGGTGAAACGCGCGGTTGCGGGGGACGCGCGCACGCTCAAGCGCTACAAGCCGCGCTCGCGCGGGCGTGCGAGTCCGATCCTTAAGCGCTCGTCGCACATCGAGATCGTGGTCGAGGGGAACGAGGGGTACTAGATGGGACGGAAAGTACACCCCTACGGGTTCCGCCTCGGCATCACGCGTGACTGGCAGTCGAAGTGGTTCAGCGAGCGCGACTACGCAAAGCTTGTGCAGGAGGACATGCGCCTGCGCGGCCTGGTGATGCGGCTGCTGCCGGACGCTGGCATCTCCGCGATCCTCATCGAGCGCAACGCGAACCAGCTCGGATTGACGGTGCGCACGGCGAAGCCGGGCATCGTGATCGGGCGCGGCGGGCAGAACGTCGAGCAGCTGCGCGGCGCGGTCGAGCGCGCGACGGAACGGCGCGTGCGGCTGAACATCGAGGAGATTCGCGTGCCGGAGCTGGACGCGGCGCTCGTCGCGCGCTCGGTGGCGGAGCAGCTGGAGCGACGCGTGGCGTTCCGGCGCGCGATGAAGCAGTCCGTGCAGCGGACTATGCAGCGTGGCGCGCTCGGCTGCCGCGTCCGCATCTCGGGGCGGCTCGGCGGCGCGGAGATGTCGCGTTCGGAGATGGAGATGCAGGGACGGGTGCCGTTGCACACGCTGCGTGCGGACATCGACTTCGGCATCTCGGAGGCGAACACGACGTTCGGCAAGATCGGCGTGAAGTGCTGGATCTACAAGGGCGACATCGACCCGCGGCAGTCGCCGCTGGCGCTGGCGGGCGTGGACGCGGGAGAGTAGCGCCATGCTCATGCCGCGGCGCGTCAAGTATCGTAAGCAGCACCGCGGCCGCCGTGCGGGCGCGGCGATGAGCGGCAACTACGTCGCGTTCGGCGAGTGGGGGCTGCAGGCACAGACGACAGCGTGGGTGGACGCACGGCAGATCGAGGCGGCTCGACGCGCGATCACGGGGTCACTGCGGCGTGGCGGCAAGGTGTGGATCCGGGTGTTTCCGGACAAGCCGGTGACGAAGAAGCCGGTGGAGACGCGCATGGGCAAGGGCAAGGGTCCGCCCGACCACTGGGTCGCGGTCGTGAAGCGCGGGCGCGTGATGTTCGAGGTGGCCGGCGTGTCGGAGGTGGCCGTGCGCGAGGCGTTCCGGCGTGCGCATCACAAGCTGCCCGTCGACACGAAGGTGATCGGGCGCGAGGAGACGCTCTGATGCCGCGCAAGCTGGCGAACGAGCTCCGCGAGCGTGACGACGCGCAGCTGCGCGCCGACTTGGAGGCGGCGCACGAGTCGCTGTTCAGGCTGCGCTTCCAGGCGGCGACGCGGCAACTGGCTGACGTGTCGCAGGTGCGCAAGACGAAGAAGCAGATCGCGCGCTTGAAGACGCTGCTCGCGGAGCGCGCGGCGGCGGGGGGAATGTAGGCCGATGACGCAAGCAGGCGAACCCGCCGCGGACCACCGCGCTGTCAACCGGAAGGCGCGCATCGGCACGGTGGTGTCCGACAAGGGCGACCAGACGATCATCGTGTCCATCGAACGCGCGTCGCAGCACCGGCTGTACCACAAGGTGATTCGGCACACAAAGCGCTACCCGGTGCACGACCCGGAGAACCGGGCGACGCTTGGTGACACGGTGCGCATCGAGGAGTGCCGGCCGATCAGCAAGACAAAGCACTGGCGGCTCGTCGAGGTGCTGCAGGAGCGCGCGGTGGCGCAGGTGGCGCCAACGGCGATCGACGCGGCGCTGGTGAGCGACGTGCAGCGCGCGGCGGCCCGCGCGCAGGAGGAAGCGGCGGCCAGCGCTGAGGCGCAGCCCGCGGCTGCGCCGGATGCGGCGCCGGCGCCGGATGCAGAGGCAACGCCATGATCCAGCAGCAGAGCCGGCTCAAGGTGGCGGACAACACCGGCGCGCGCGAGTTGCTGTGCATCCGCGTGCTGGGCGGGTCGCGGCGGCGCTACGCGGGCGTCGGCGACACGATCATCGCCTCGGTCAAGGAGGCGCAGCCGAACAGCAGCGTCAAGAAGGGCGACGTGGTGCGCGCGGTAGTGGTGCGTGTCGCGCATCCGTATCAGCGCGCCGACGGTTCCGCGATCAAGTTCGACGAGAACGCGGCGGTGCTGCTCGCAGACAAGGCGGGCAACCCGCGCGGCTCGCGCATCTTCGGCCCGGTGGCGCGGGAGCTACGCGACCGCGAGTTCATGCGCATCGTGTCGCTCGCCCCGGAGGTGCTCTAGTGGCGGCCAAGGTGCGGCGCAACGACACCGTCGAGATCATGACGGGCAAGGACAGCGGCAAGCGCGGCGAGGTGCGTCGCGTGCTGCCGAAGGAGCAGCGGCTGGTGGTGTCCGGAGCGAACATCGTGAAGCGGCACCGCCGCCAGCGGACGGCGCCGGAGGCCTCGGCGATCGTGGAGGTGGAGGCGCCGCTGCACGTGTCGAATGTGCGCGTCGTGTGCCCGGCGTGCACGCAGGCCGTGCGCGTCGGCTTCCGCATCCTGGAGGCCGGCCGGAAGATCCGCTTCTGCAAGCGCTGCAACGAATCGGTCGATTGATGACGATGACGAGCACCGACAGCATGCCCGCCCTAAAGCGCCGCTATCGCGACGAAGTTCTGCCCGTGTTGACGAGCGAGTTCGGGCTGCGCAACCCGATGCAGGTGCCGTCGCTGGTGAAGATCAGCGTCAACATCGGCCTCGGCGAGGCGCTCACCAACGGCCGCGCGGTGGAGTCGGCGACGGCGGACCTCGCGACGATCACGGGGCAGCGGCCGATCGTGAACCGCGCGAAGAAGGCGATTTCGAACTTCAAGCTGCGGGAGGGCAACCCGATCGGCGTGTCGCTCACGCTGCGTGGGAACCGCATGTGGGAGTTCTACTACCGGCTCGTCAACACGGCGCTGCCGCGCGTGCGGGACTTCCGCGGCGTACCGGCGAACGCGTTCGACGGGCGCGGCAACTACGCGCTCGGGCTCACCGAACAGCTGATCTTCCCGGAGATCTCGTTCGACTCCGTTGAGCGGGTGCGCGGTATGCAGGTCAACATCATCACGTCGGCACCGAACGACGAGCAGGGCAAGCGCCTGCTGGAGCTGCTCGGTATGCCGTTCGTGAAGAGCTAGCGGAGCGAGCGCGATGGCGAAGATGTCTAACATCGTGAAGTCGCGGCAGCCGGCGAAGTTCGCCGTGCGCAGCGTGAATCGCTGCCAGGTGGTATGGGCGAAGCGGCCGTGCGGGCGTCCGCGCGGGTACATGCGGCAGTTCGGTATGTGCCGCATCTGCTTTCGCACGCTGGCGAACCAGGGCAAGCTGCCCGGCGTGAAGAAGTCCTCGTGGTGATCGGCGCACGCGCGCGGCGACAGCCTCGGGAAGGCAGGCGGACGCACAGATGACGATGTCGGATCCGTTAGCGGACATGTGCACGCGCATCCGCAACGCGGTGGGCGCGCGGCACGAGCATGTGCGTATCCCCGCCTCCAAGGTGAAGGCGGCGGTGGCGGACGTGCTGCAGCGGGAAGGCTATATCTCCGGCTACACGGAGGAGAGCGAGGGTGCGCGGCGTTACCTGCGGCTGCGGCTGAACTACCGCCCGGATCGCCGCGCGATGCTCGCCGGGATTCGCCGCGTGTCGCGGCCGGGGCTGCGCGTGTACGTTGACAAGGGCGAGATCCCGCGCGTGTACGGCGGGCTCGGCATCGCGATCATGAGCACGTCGCAGGGCGTGATGTCGGGCCAGGAGGCCTGGCGTCAGCGCATCGGCGGCGAAGTGCTCTGTTACGTGTGGTAGGAGCAAGAACGTGTCGCGCATCGGCAGGCTCCCGATCCCCGTTCCCACCGGCGTCGACGTTGCGATCGACGGGCAGGACGTGCGCGTTCGCGGGTCGCGCGGCGAGCTTGCGCACACGATGCACTCGGCGATCGGCGCGACGCTGGACGAGGGGCGCATCGTGGTCACGCGGCCCTCGAACGCGCCGACGCACCGCATGCTGCACGGGCTCACGCGCGCGCTGCTCGCGAACATGGTGCGCGGCGTTTCGGACGGCTTCCGCAAGTCGCTCGAGATCCAGGGCACGGGCTACCGCGCGGAGCTGCGCGGGCAGCAGCTGGTCCTGACGGTGGGTTACTCGCACCCCGTGATGATGGAGCCGATGGACGGTGCGGGCTTCGAGCTCGAATCGCCGACGCGCCTGCACGTGGTGGGCATCGACAAGCAGGTGGTGGGGCAGCAGGCGGCGCTGGTGCGCAAGGTGCGGCCACCGGAGCCGTACCGCGGCAAGGGCATCCGCTACGCCGGCGAGGTGGTCCGCCGCAAGGCGGGCAAGACCGGGCGCTAGGAGCAGGGCGATGGCGCAACAGGACACCGCGCGCGCGGCGCGTATCCGCCGCCACGAGCGGCTGCGCAAGCGCGTGCAAGGCACCCCCGAGCGGCCGCGGCTCGCGGTGTTTCGCTCGGCGAAGCACATCTACGCGCAGCTCATCGACGATCGCGAGGGACGCACGCTGGCGCAGGCGTCGGACATGGAAGCGGCGACGCGCGAGGCGGGCGGCACGAAGACGGATCGCGCGAAGCAGGTCGGCACGCTGGTGGCGCAGCGCGGGCGGGCGGCGGGGTTCGAGGCGGTCGTGTTCGACCGTGGGGGCTTCGCGTATGCCGGCCGCGTGCGCGCGCTGGCGGACGCGGCGCGCGAGGAAGGGCTGGTGTTCTGATGGTGCAGCGACGGGGCGGCGAGCGCAGCGACCGCGGCCCGCGGCGCGAGCGTCGGCGCGACGAGGACGAGTCGCCGGAGTTCATCGAGAAGGTCGTGTTCATCAACCGCGTGGCGAAGGTCGTCAAAGGCGGCCGGCGCTTTTCGTTCACGGCGATCGTCGTCGTCGGTGACGGCGCCGGAAAGGTCGGCTTCGGCATGGGGCGGGCGAACGAGGTGCCGGAGGCGATCCGCAAGGGCGGCGTGATCGCGCGACGCTCGATGATCCAGGTGCCGATGCGCGAGAGCACGATCGCGCACGACATCGTGTCGAACTTCAAGGCGTCGCGGATCGTGATGCGGCCGGCGTCTGCGGGCACCGGGCTGATCGCGGGCGGCGGGGTGCGCGCCGTGATGGAGGCTGCGGGCGTCAAGGACGTGCTCACGAAGTCGTTGGGCTCGAACAACCCGGTGAACACGGTGCGCGCGACGTTCGAGGGCTTGAAGCTGCTGCGGCAGCCGGGCGACGTGGTGAGCGCGCGTCGCGCGCTGGTGCAGGCGGCGTCGTGATGGCGCGCGTGCGCATCACGTGGACGAAGTCCGGCATCGGCTACGCGGCCGACCAGAAGGCGACGATCCGCGCGCTGGGGCTGCGGCGGCTGCACGACACGGTGGAGCACGAGGACTCACGTAGCATCCGCGGCATGGCGCACAAGGTCGCGCACCTCGTGACGGTGGAGGAGTTGCTGTAGTGGACCAGCACACGCTGCGGCCGCCGAAGGGTGCGAAGCAGGCGCGCAAGCGCGTGGGGCGCGGGCAGGCCTCGGGCCAAGGCACGTACGCAGGACGCGGGCGCAAGGGCCAGAAGGCGCGCGGCGCGGTGCGCGCGCAGTTCGAGGGCGGCCAGATGTCGATCGTGCGCCGGCTCGGTCATAAGCGCGGGTTCCGCAACCCGCTGCGCGTCGAGTACCAGGCGGTGAACCTGCGTGACCTCGCCCGCCGCTTCGAGGCAGGGAGCCGCGTCGACGCGGACGCGCTGGCGGCAGCCGGGCTCATCGACGACGCGGCGGCGCCGTTTAAAGTGCTCGCGCAGGGCCAGCTGGGGCACGCGCTGACGGTGGTGGCGCCGCGGCTGTCGCAGGCGGCGAAGGACGCGATCAGCGCGGCGGGCGGCAGCTTCGACGAGCAGGCGCCGGCGGAACGCCGCGTGCGTGACCGCATCCACCGCCGCGGGACGGCGCAGGGGGCGTAGCGGGCATGGCGACGCAGACCGCGCGGCCGCGTCTGCTGCAGGCGGGCATCGACGCCTTCCAGCAGACCGAAGTGCGCCAGAAGGTGCTGTTTACGCTCGCGCTCTTGCTCGTGTTCCGCGCGGTCGCGCACATCCCGGTGCCAGGCGTCGATGTCGAGCAGCTGCGCGAGACGTTCGACAATAACGCGATCCTCGGCTTCCTGAACGTCTTCTCGGGCGGCGCGCTGCGCAACCTCTCGGTCGCGGCGCTCGGCGTATACCCGTACATCACGGCGTCGATCATCATGCAGCTCGCGGGCGGGCTGGTGCCGAGGGTCGCCGCGCTGCAGAAGGAAGGCGAGTCCGGGCGCCAGCGGCTGCAGATCTACACGCACTGGCTGACCGTGCCGTTCGCGGCGTTGCAGGGCTACGCGCAGCTGCTGCTGATCCAGCAGCTCGGTGGCGTCACCGGCGTGGGCTTCGGCGCCGACACCGCGCTGCCGACGGTTGCGTCGCTGTTCTCGATGGTCGCCGGCACGATGTTCCTCGTTTGGCTGGGCGAGCTTCTCACGGAGAAGGGCATCGGCAACGGCATCTCGCTGATCATCTTCGGCGGCATCGTCGCGGGGATGCCGGAGCTGCTCGGCGGCGTGATCGGGGGCGGGGGCCTCGGGTTCGGGCGGCTGGTGTTCCTCGGGCTGGTGACGGTGGCGATCGTGTACGTGATCGTGCTGGTGCAGGAGGCGCAGCGGCGCATCCCCGTGCAGTACGCGCGCTCGACGTTCCGCGGGGGGCGCATGTACCGGCAGCAGGGGCAGACGCACATCCCGCTGCGCGTCAACTCGGCGGGTATGATCCCGCTGATCTTCGCCTTCTCGATCATGATCTTCCCGCCGGCGTTCTTCCAGTTCGTGGCGCGCACGGTGGACGTCGGCTGGATCGCCAACATCGCGGACTTCCTGCAGCGGACGCTGTCGCCGACGGAGCCGGTCTACTGGCTCTCGGTGTTCCTGCTCGTGTTCATCTTCACGTACTTCTACACGGTGGTGGTGTTCCAGCAGCAGAACCTGGCCGAGAACCTGCAGCGGCAGGGCGGGTTCATCCCCGGCATGCGGCCGGGGCGTCCGACGCAGGAATACCTGACGCGCGTGCTGATTCGCATCACCGCGGGCGGTGCGTTCTTCCTCGGCATCATCGCGATCGTGCCGTTCGTGACCACGCGGATGTTCGACGTGCAGTCGCTGCAGATCAGCGCCGCTGGCTTGCTCATCGTTGTCGGGGTGGTGCTCGACACCATGCGCCAGCTCGAGGCGCAGATGCTGATGCGCAACTACGAAGGGTTCATCTCCTGATGCAGCTGATCCTGCTCGGGTTGCCGGGCGCGGGGAAGGGGACGCAGGCGGCGCTGCTCGCCGAGCGCCTGGGCCTGCTGCACATCTCGACGGGCGACATGTTCCGCCAGGCGGCGGCCGAGGGCACGGAGCTCGGCTTGCGCGCGCAGCGGTACATGTCGGCGGGCGAGCTGGTGCCGGACGAGCTGACGATCGCGATGCTGCTGGAGCGCATCCGCCGACGCGACGCGGCCGCGGGCATCATGCTCGACGGCTTCCCGCGCACGCTCCCGCAGGCCGAGGCGTTGGACCGCGCGCTCGCCGAGCTCGGTCGCGCCATCGACGCGGTGCTCTACATCCAGGTGCCGGAGGCGCTGCTCGTCGCGCGGCTTACGGGCCGCTGGGGCTGCCCGAGTTGCGGCGCGATCTATCACCAGCTGACGAGCCCGCCGCGCGTCGCGGGCGTATGCGACCGCTGCGGCGCGACGCTGACGCAACGCGCCGACGACCAGCCGGCGACCGTGCAGGCGCGCCTGGACACGAACCGGGTGTGGACCGAGGCGCTGGCCGAGTTCTACGGCGCGCAGGGCAAGCTCCACGCCATCGATGGGACCGGCGAGCCCGCGGCGATCACCGAGCGCCTGCTCGCGGCGATCGACGGCGTGACCAGCGGCACTGGGAAGGCGTAACATACTCGGATGCCGGTTATGTCCGTCACCGTCAAGTCCGCCGCCGAGCTTGCGCGCATGCGCGAGGCGGGGCGCCTGAACGCCGAGGTGCGCGCGCTACTGCGCGCCGCGATCGCGCCCGGCGTGACGGGCCGCGACCTCGACGCGTTCGCGAAGCGCGAGATAGCGCAGCGCGGCGGCGTGGCGACGTTCGTCGGCTACGCGCCGGGCGGCAAGCCGCCGTACCCCGGCGCGATCTGCTACTCGGTGAACGAGGAGCTGGTGCACGGCATCCCGTCCGGGCGCGCGCTGCGCGATGGCGACATCGTGAGCATCGACCTCGGCGTGACATACGCGGGCTTCGTGTCGGACGCTGCGTTCACGGCCGCGGTGGGCGCGGTCCCGGAGGCGGTCGCGGAGCTGCTCAGGCGCACCGAGCAGGCGCTGTGGGCGGGCATCGCGCAGGCGCGCAACGGGCGGTACCTCGGCGACGTCTCGCACGCGATCGGCGCGGTCGGCGAGCAGGCCGGCTACGGCATCGTGGAGGGCTACGGCGGCCACGGCGTGGGGCGGGAGATGCACGAGCCGCCGCACATCCCGAACTTCGGGCGCCCCGGCGTGGGCTACCGGCTGAAGACGGGCATGGTGCTGGCGCTCGAGCCGATGTTTGCGCTGGGCGCACCCGACACGGAGGAGCTGGACGACCAGTGGACGGTGCGCATGAGCGATCTGGGCCTGTGCGCACACTTCGAAGAGACCGTGGCGATCACGGACGGTGAGCCGGACGTGCTCACGCGTATCGTGGCGTAACGCTGCAGACGAGGACGACGCTTGCCGGAACGCAAGACGCGGCAGCCGAAGCAGAAGAAAGAGGTCATCGAAGTCGAGGGCGTGATCAAGGACGCGCTGCCCAACGCGATGTTCGACGTCGAGCTCGCGAACGGGCACCACGTGCTGGCGCACGTCTCGGGGCGGATGAAGGTGCACTACATCCGCATTCTGCTCGGTGATCGCGTGCTGGTGGAGTTGAGCCCGTACGACCTGACGCGCGGGCGCATCACGTACCGCTTCCGGTGACGGGCGGGGGAACGGTAAGAGGGCGATGAAGGTATCCGCGTCGGTCAAGAAGCGCTGCGAGCGCTGTCAGATCATCCGCCGGCACGGGGTGCTGCGGGTGATCTGCGTGGTGCCGAAGCACAAGCAGCGACAGGGTTAGGAGAGCCGCCATGGCCCGCATCGCCGGCGTCGACATCCCGCGCGACAAGCAGGTGCTGTTCTCTCTGCCGTACATCTACGGCGTGGGGCGCCCGCGGGCCGCGCAGATCCTGGAGCAGACGCAGATCGACCCCACCACGAAGGTGCGCGACCTCACCGATGACGAGGTGGCGCGGTTGCGCGCCGTCGTCGAGGGCGGGATGGTTGTCGAGGGCGACTTGCGCCGCGAGGTGCGGCAGAACATCCAGCGGCTGATCGAGATCAACTGCTTCCGCGGGCAGCGCCACCGGCGCGGCCTGCCCGTGCGCGGCCAGCGCACTAAGACCAACGCGCGCACGCGCCGCGGCGTGCGGCGGACGGTGTCCGGCAAGCGCAAGGCGGCGCGGAAGAAATAGCCACGGGCGGCGGTGGCCGCTGCGGGAACGCGTGCAGGCCGGCGTCGTGAGCCGGGTGCTGAGGGAGTATTGCGATGGGTCGAGTGCAGACACGACGCACCACGCGCCGCCGCGAGCGGAAGTCGGTGCCGCGCGGGCGCGCGTATGTGTCGTCGACGTTCAACAACACGATCATCACGCTCACGGACCCCAATGGGAACGTGGTGGCTTGGGGCTCCGGCGGCACCGCGGGCTTCAAGGGCTCGCGCAAGAGCACGCCATACGCGGCGCAGCTGGCCGCCGAGGGCGCCGCGCAGCGCGCGATGGAGCACGGGCTGCGCGAAATCGAGGTGTTCGTGAAGGGCCCGGGCGCGGGGCGCGAGGCCGCCGTGCGCGCGCTGCAGTCCTCGGGCGTGCGCGTGCTCTCGATCCGTGACGTCACGCCGATCCCGCACAACGGCTGCCGCCCGCGGCGCCGGCCGCGGCAGTAGGAGGAAGCGATGGCCCGTTACACCGGACCGAAATGCCGCAAGTGTCGCCGCTTCGGAGCGCCGCTGTGCGGCACGGCGAAGTGCGCCGTGATCCGGCGGCCCAACCCGCCCGGACCGCGCTCCCTGCGCCGCCGCAAGATCTCGGACCGCGGCCAGCAGCTGATCGAGAAGCAGAAGGTGCGCTACGCGTACGGGCTGATGGAGAAGCAGTTCCGTCACTACTACGAGGTGGCGGTGCGCCGGCCCGGCGTGACTGGTGACCTGCTGATGCGCGCGCTGGAGGAGCGGCTGGACAACGTGGTGTACCGGCTCGGCTTCAGCGCGACGCGCGCGCAGGCGCGGCAGCTCGTGTCGCACGGGCTGGTCGCGGTCAACGGCAAGAAGCTGGACGTGCCGAGCGCGCGCGTGCGCGTTGGTTCCACCGTCGCGCTCACGGAGCGCGGCGCGCGCTCCGAGTACGCGAAGATCCTGAAGCTCGAGATCGATGCGCGCGACGTGCCAGGCTGGCTCGAGATCGATCGCTCCGCGCTCGTCGGGCGCATGGTCGCGCAGCCGGGCCCGGGCGACTACGACTCGATCTTCAACCCGAACGCGATCGTGGAGTACTACTCGCGGTAGCGGCGGCGCCCTGCGCCGCTGCATCGCGCAACCAACGATTCCAGCCAAGGCAGGTGAAATGCATGGCCGATCTGCACATCCCCGAGATCCGCGTGGAGCAGGAAGACAGCGACTACGCGAAAGTCGTCGCCGAGCCGCTCGAGGCAGGCTTCGGGACCACGCTGGGTAATGCGCTGCGGCGCATCCTGCTCTCCTCGCTCCCGGGCGGGGCGATCACCTCGGTGCGTATCGAGGGCGTGGACCACGAGTTCTCGACGCTCCCGCACATGCAGGAGGACATCACGGAATTCCTGCTGAACCTGAAGGAGGTGCGTCTGCGCGCCTTCTCGGACCGGCCGGCGCGCCTGTTCCTGGAGGCGTCCGGCGTCGGCGTGGTCACCGCGGGCGACATCCAGGCGACCGCCGACTACGAGGTCGCGAACCCCGAGCTGAAGCTCGTGACGCTCGACCACGCCGACGCGTCGCTCGTCGTCGACTTGAACGTGGAGTCGGGGCGCGGCTATCTGCCGGCGACGGTAAGCGAGGGCCTGCCGATTGGCGTGATCCCGGTCGACGCGCTGTTCACGCCGGTGCGGCGCGTGAACTACCGCGTCGCGCACACGCGCGTGGGACAGGACACGGACTTCGACCGCCTCGAGCTGGAGGTGTGGACGGACGGCACGATCACCGCGCCGATGGCGGTGTCGCTGGCGTCGGAGATCCTGCGCGAGCAGTTGCTCGGCTTCCAGCGGCTCGGGCGACCGGAGCCCTCGCTCAGCCATCCGACGATGGAGGGGAGTGGTGGCTTCGACGGCTCCGATATGCCCATCGAGGCGCTCGACCTGTCGGTGCGCGCCTACAACTGCCTCAAGCGCTCCGGCCTCATCACGGTCGGGGCCATCCTCGAACGCTCGGAGGAGGAGCTGCTGGCGCTGCGCAACTTCGGCGAGAAGTCGTACGAGGAGCTGCGTGACCGGCTGGTGCAGAAGGGGTTCCCCGCGCCGCGTATCGACACGCGTCGCCAGCCCACGTCGCTGCCGCTGACCGGCTCCGGGCCCGTTGCCGTGGCCCCGCCGCCGGAGAGTCGTGGCGTGGAGATCGAGCCGGACGACTCGGTGGGCTCGCTCGGCGTCGTGCTGATCCAGGCGCTGCGCGAGGCCGGTGACGATGACGAGCTGCTGGACGACGACGAGGACGGCGACGCGTGAAGCACCAGGTCGCGGGTCGCCGCTTCGACATGGCCACGGATCAGCGTCGCGCGCTGTTCCGCGCGCTCACCACGCAGGTGCTGAAGCACGGCGCCGTGCGCACCACGGAGGCGCGTGCGAAGGAGGTGCGGCCGGTCGTGGAGCGCATGGTCACGCTCGGCAAGCGCGGCACGCTGCACGCGCGGCGCCAGGCGCTCGCCTACGTCTACGAGCCGGATGTCGTCGAGAAGCTGTTCGGCGAGATTGCGACCGGCTTCGCGACGCGTCCGGGCGGCTACACGCGCATCTCGCGACTGGGCCCACGCAAGGGCGACGGCGCGATGATGGTGCAGATTGAGCTGCTGTCGTGAGCGAAGCCGCACGCGATGCGCACCCAGCCGCCTGCCTCGCTGCGGCGCATCGCGCTGCTCGTGGCGTACGACGGCGTGGGGTTTGCGGGCTCGCAGGCGCAGGCACCGGGGCGGCGCACCGTGCAGGGCGAGCTCGAGGCCGCGCTCGTGCGCTTCACGGGCGAGCAGCAACGGCTGCGGCTCGCCGGCCGCACCGATGCGGGGGTGCACGCGCGCGGGCAGGTATGCACGCTCGATACGCGGTCGCGGCACAGCCCCGCGCGCTTCGTCACGGCGCTGAACCGCTACCTGTCGCCGGATATCGCGGTGCGTGCTGCGACGGAGGTCGCGCCGGCGTTCGACCCGCGCCGGCACGCGCTGGCGCGGCGCTACGAGTACCGCATCGCGTACGGCCGTCCGCGCTCGCCGCTACTGAGGCTGCGCTCGTGGCAGCTACCGCGGCCGCTCGACGTCGAGGCGATGCAGCAGGCGGCGGCGCTGCTGCCGCGCTCGCCGGCCGACTGGTCGGCGTTCGCCGGCGCGCTCGGGCCCTCGCGCTCGCCGCTGCGCACGCTTGTTGCGTGCGAGGTGCGGCCGGCGGGCGCGCACGCACTGCGCGTTTGGGTGGAGGCGGAGAGCTTTCTGCCGCAGCAGGTGCGCCGCATCGTCGGCGCGCTGAGCCGTGTCGGGCTGGCCATGACGCCGCAGGCGTTCGCGCGCCTGCTCGAGGGCGGGCCGAGCAGCGCGGACCCGGTTGCGCCGGCGCATGGACTGACGCTTGTAAAGGTACGCTACGCGCCGGAGGCGCTGCACTGGACTGAGGACTGCGATGACGACGACGCCTTCGCCGACGGCGAATAAGCACGCGACCACGAAGACGTTCCGGCTGCATGCCGGCTCGATGGACCGGCGCTGGCACGTGCTCGACGCGAATCAGCGGCCGCTCGGGCGCCTCGCCGGCGAGGCCGCGCGGCTGCTGATGGGCAAGCACAAGCCGACGTACGAGCCGCACCTGCCGATGGGCGATTTCGTGGTGATCGTGAACGCACGCCAGATCGCGCTCACCGGGCAGAAGGCCGAGCAAAAGGTGTACTACCGCCACTCCGGCTACCCGGGCGGGTTGCGCGAGCGCAGCGTGCGCGATCAGCTCGAGCGTGACGCGCGGCGTGTCGTCGAGCGGGCGGTGCGAGGCATGCTGCCGAAGGGCTCGCTCGGGCGCGAGCTGTTCCGGCACCTCAAGGTGTACTCCGGGCCCACCCATCCGCACGAGGCGCAGGTGCGCGCGGGCACGGGCGCGCGCGCCCGCCAGCGCACCACCGCCGCCCAATAGCCGCCCGCATCCGCGCTGCACAGCCAGGAGAGCCGTCGATGACCACTGAGCACTACTACTACGGCCTGGGCCGCCGCAAGGCCGCGGTCGCGCGGGTACGGCTGTTCCCGGGCACGGGTACGGTCGTCGTCAACGGCCGGCCACTCGAAGAGGTGATCGTGCGCGCGTCGGCGCGGCAGGACCTGCTGCGCCCGCTCGCCGCTACCGAGACACAGCGCCGCTTCAACGTGCAGGTGAAGGTGGCGGGCGGCGGCAACACGGGCTGGGCCGGCGCGATCCGCCTGGGCATCGCGCGCGCGCTCGTCGTCGCGGACGATCTGCACAAGAAGCCGCTGCGCGCGCAGGGCCTGCTGACGCGCGACCCGCGCGAGAAGGAACGCAAGAAGTTTGGCCTCAAGCGCGCGCGCAAGGCTCCCCAGTTCACGAAGCGCTAGCGCGGGGGCTCAGTTGACGGCCCTCCGGGCTGGGGGCCCCGCCACCCACCCTCTCCTGGGGGCTTCGCCCCCACGCTCCACCGTGACTGGAGTTCCAGCGCCTGCTGCTCGATGTCGGCAGTACGCTGGCCGCGCAGCGTCGGCGGTGCACGCCACCGTAGACGCTGTGAGCGCCGCCGCGCGTGAGTGAGGGGTATGAGCGAGGTTCGGCTAGCTGCCGGCCGCGAGCGACTGCTTCAGCCAGTCGATCACGCGCACCGGGTACGGGTCGGCGCCGTTGAGCACGGCTGTGTACAACGACACCCAGTCCGCGAGATAGCACGCCCGCAACAGCGTGTCGAGCGGCTCGGTGCCGTCGATCAGCAGCTCGTCGTGCGGCATGCCCGTCTCGTCGAGCGCGTGCGCGGTGAGGCGCACGCGCAGGCGGTTGCGCGGATGCAGCGCGGCGGCGTCGAGCAGCAGCACGTGCAGCGCGTCGCGCGCGCTGTCGGGGCCGGGGAAGCCGACGATCAGGTTGTGGTCCGCCTCCGGCAGCGCGGCGAAGAGCGCCCATTGCTTTGCGTTCTCGTTCAGCTGGCCGGCCCAGCGTCGTGCGGCCACCTCGAGCACGTCCGGTCCGAGGATCACAGGCACGCGGCCGGAGATGCGCCGCGCGAGCTGCTTCGCCGCGTTGCGCTCCTCCGGCACGTCCGGGCCCCAGTCCTCGGCGCACCGCTCGAGCTCGGCGAGTGCGCCGTCGACGGCGCCGGGCGCGAGCGCGAGCACGCCGAGGCGTTCGAAGATCGCGAGCAGCGGGAACAGCGCCCAGCCGAACGCCGCACGGGGTGGCGCCGCGAACTCGAAGCCGAACACCGCGTAGTCCATGCTCGCGCCGAGCCGCGCAAGACGGCCGCCCGACGTGATCGCGAGGCGCATGCCGGCCTGCGGCAGCCCGTGTTGGAAGGCCTCGAGCGTCTCTTCGGTCTCGCCCGCGTACGAGCACGCGACGAGCAGCGTGCGTTCGTCGACGGTGGGGGGCACGTAGCCGCGCACGACCTGCACGGGCACGCGGCCCACACGTGCGGCGAGTGTGGCGGCCACGTCGGCGCCGATCGCCGAGCCGCCCATGCCGAGCAGCACGACGCGCTGCGGTGCGGCGAAGCCCTCGGGCAGCGGCCAGGCGCGGCCGGCCTCCCACGCCGCGCGGCTCTGCGCGGGCAGCCCCTCGATCAGCGCCGCCATGCCCGAGGGATCGATCGCCGCGATCACGTCGCGATCGTCGAGCGTGCGATCCGCGTCGTACGTGCTCACAGCGTCGCTCCCGACATCGTCTGCCCCGCCTCCAGCGCCGCCTGCACCTGGTCCATCGTCGGCATCTCCGCGTAGATGCGCAGCAGCGGCTCGGTGCCGCTGAAGCGCATCAGCAGCCACCAGCCGCCTTCGAGCTGGAAGCGGTAGCCGTCCAGCTGGTCGCGACCTGTTACGCGTAGGCCCGCGATTTCCTGCGGCTGCGCCGCGGCGACGCGTTCGCGGATCGCGTCGCGCTCGTCGCGGCGCAGCGTGATGTCCACCCGATCGTACTCGTGCGTGCCGACCTCGGCGTACAGCGCGCGCAGCAGCTCGGACGGCCGCTGTCCGGTGCGCACGATCGCTTCGAGGATGAGCAGGCCTGACAGGATGCCGTCGCGCTCCGGGATGTGCCCGCGGATCGCGTACCCCCCCGACTCCTCGCCGGCGAGCAGCGCGTCGGTCTCGCGCATCTTCGGGCCGAGGTGCACGAAGCCCACCGGCGTCTCGTACACCGGGCAGCCGTAGTGCTCCCCGAGGCGGTCGACCATGCGCGTCATGGTGACCGAGCGCACCAACGGCCCGCGCTCGCCGCGCACCTTGAGGAGGTAATGCGCGAGGAGCGCGAACGCCTGCAGCTGCGTGATGAACACGCCGTGCTCGTCCGCTAGGCCGAGGCGATCCGCGTCGCCGTCGTTCGACAGGCCGATGTCGTAACCGCCCTGCGCGAGCTGGGCGAGTTGCTCGCCGAGGTTCGCCGCGATCGGCTCGGGCGCGCGCATGCCCGGGAACGCGGGGTTGCGCGCGCCGTGCAGCTCCTCCACGCGCGTCGCGCCGCCGCCGAGCAGCTCCGCGACGTAGCCGCCCGCCGCGCCGTACATCGAATCGACGAGCACATTGAGGCCGGCCGAGCGGATCGCCTCGACGTCGACGAGCCGGCGCAGCGCGGCGAGGTACGTCGGCCGCTGGTCGAAGCGCTCGGCGAGGCCGCGCGCCTCGGCCTCGCCGATGGCGAGCCGCCGCACGCGACCCTCGGCGCGGATGCCGGGGATCGCGCGTTCGATCGCGTCGGTCACATCGCGCGGCGAGGACGCGCCGAAGCTCTCCTTGAGCTTGAAGCCGTTCCAGCGCGCGGGGTTGTGGCTGGCGGTGATCATCACGCCGCCGCCCGCGCTGCGCTCGATCACCGCGTGCGAGAGCGCCGGCGTGGGGCCCGCGGCAGCAGTGAGCGCGACGCGGATGCCGTTCGCGGCCAGCACCTCGGCGACCGCAGCGGCGAACGACGCCGACAGAAAGCGCGTGTCGTAGCCGACGACGATGCCGCGCGCGGCGGCTCCCGTGCCCAGCAGGTGCTCGGCGGTGGCCTGCGCGACGGCGCGCACGTTGTCGAACGTGAAGTCCTCCGCGATCTCCGCGCGCCAGCCGTCCGTGCCGAAGCGGATCTCCGTCATGCACCCTCCAGCGCGTCCGGCTGGATGCGGCTGCCCGGAGTGACGCGCGCGCCGTCCGCGATGCGCGCGCCGTGCGCGACGACCGCGCCGTCGACCTCGGCGCCGGCACCGATGTGCACGCCGTCGGCGAGCACGCAGTCGATGACGCGGGCGCCGGGTCCGATCTGCACGCGCTCCCACAGTACCGACCGGCGCACGAGCGTGCCTGCCCCGACGCGCGAGCCGTCGCCGACGATGGCGGGCCCCTCGATGCGCGCCCCGGCATCGACGGCAACG
>Ga0194131_10002740_pt1 | contig 28639 bp, 33 predicted proteins | sample TA2KigO120mmetaG_FD_148631 | JGI IMG/M metagenome (GOLD analysis project Ga0194131, IMG submission 148631) | Freshwater microbial communities from Lake Tanganyika, Tanzania - TA2015053 Kigoma Offshore 120m | ecosystem: Environmental > Aquatic > Freshwater > Lake | place: Tanzania: Lake...
TAGCCGAGTTTCCCAGTGGATTGTCGCGACCACGGAAGAGCCTGAGTCACAAAAGATAGTTGAGATCGCTACCAAGCATGGCGTTCAAGCGGTTCGCGGAAGTTTGAATGATGTTCTAGATCGTTTTTACAAAGCAACTATGGTTTTTAAGCCCGATGTTGTTGTGCGAGTCACCTCAGATTGCCCTTTGATCGATCCTATTTATCTGGATGATTTGATCAACCAGTTTTTTGAAGCGAGAGTCGACTACGCAGCTAATTGCTTGCATCCTTCTCTCCCGGATGGAATGGATGCCGAGGTTTTTACTTTTTCAGCGCTCGAGACAGCCTGGAAAGAGGCCAAAAAAGCATCCGACAGAGAACATGTGACTCCTCACATCAGGGATAGCGGAAAGTTCACCGTGAAGTCTGTAGAGTATCCGGTTAACTGGGGAACATTCAGGTTAACTCTCGACAATCCTGAGGACCTTGATGTTTTATCTCTGTTAGTCGAACGGTGTGGTGAACAGGCTGAATTGCAAGAATATGTGGCCTTTCTGGAAAAAAATCCCAAAGTGTGCGAAATGAACGCTCACTTGAAAAGGAACGAGGGGTATCGCAGATCGTTAGAAGGGGACTCAGTATGCTAAATCAGATCACTAACTTTAAACACTCTGATGAATATCGATCGAGAATTCATTCGTTGATTCCCGGTGGTGCACATACCTACTCTAAGGGTGATGATCAGTTTCCGGTGCTTTCTCCTGCGGCTATTGCCAGAGGAAAAGGGGCCTACGTTTGGGATGTTGATAACAACAAGTATCTTGATTGCTCCATGGGTCTCACTTCCGTCAGTCTTGGCCACGCTTATGAACCGGTTCTTGATGCTATACGAGTTGAACTTGAAAATGGGGTAAACTTCCAAAGGCCCGCAAAAATTGAGATGGAAATGGCTGAAATCTTTTTAGGTTTAGTTCCATCGCATCAGATGATTAAGTTTGCTAAAAACGGATCGACGGTTACTTCGGCAGCAGTCAAGTTAGCTAGAGCCTACACAGGTCGAAAGTTGGTTGCGTTTCCGTCAGATCACCCTTTTTATTCTTATGATGACTGGTTCATTGGTAGAACAGCTTGTAACAAGGGGGTTCCCTCGGAATTTAGCGAGCTAACGGCAACATTTTTGTCTACTGATCTCAGAACATTGCAGGAGCTTTTTGAAAAATACCCCCAACAGATTGCTTGTGTTATTTCGGAACCGGAAAAGAGCCACATAAATGACCCCAGTTACTGCAAGAGATTGAGTGAGCTTTGTAAGAAAAATGGCGCTCTCTTCATTATGGATGAGATGATCACGGGCTTTAAAACGGCTTTTCCAGGATCTATTCACAAATTCAGTGGGTGTGCTGATTTGGCTACCTGGGGAAAAGGGATTGCTAACGGTTTTTCTTTTTGTGCTTTAACAGGAAAAAAAGAGATCATGGAATTGGGAGGCATTCGTCAAAAGGGCGAAGAAAAAGTTTTTCTGATCTCAAGCACGCACGGGGGAGAAACTATATCGATGGCGGCAGCGATTGCGACTGTTGAAGAATTCAAAAAGAAGAGGGTGCTTGAACACAATCACGAAATCGGAAGATTTTTTTCAGAAAAAGCCAGTGAAGTTATTTTAAAGAAACACTTAGCTGGTTTAGTAGACATTGTAAAAAGTGAGTGGCTTCCTCTTTTCACATTTAAAGATAAGAATGGTTCTGTGTGCCCAGGCATGAGAACGCTTACGATGCAGGAAATGATAAAACGGGGAGTTTTGTTTCAGGGTATTTTTGTGCCTTGTTTTTCTCATAATCGAACGGATGTGGAGTTTTTTATGGCGGCGCTTGAGGAAACATTGGACGTTTATTCGGCGGCATTAGAAAAAGGCTTTGCTTCTTTTTTGGTTGGCGAACCAGCTAAGCCTGTATTTAGAAGGTTTCTATAAAAGATGATTAAGGAGTTTTATTTTCGGGAGGGAAATACAGAAAACGCTGGTTTTTTGTTTGTCTGGAGAGCTCGAGATGCCATGATTAATCTGGAAAGCGAGGAAGCTGATCTTGGGATGAGAGTTTGTAAAACAATTGATAAGAACGGTAAGGTGGTGTCGTGAGAACGATGAAGATTAATGGAAGAATCATTGGGCACGGTTGTCCCCCCTATCTGATTGCTGAGATGTCTGGAAATCATAATGGGACGCTAAAATCAGCCTTTGAATTAATCGACAAAGCAAAGGCAGCTGGAGCTGATGCCATAAAGATCCAGACTTATCGACCAGATACAATTACCTTGAAGTCTGACCTGTCGGATTTTCAGATTGTAGACGGGCCGTGGGCCGGAAGAACGCTTTATGAACTCTACGAATGGGCTCACACGCCCTGGGAGTGGACTAAGGATTTATTCGATTATGCAAAAAAAAGAGAGATAACTCTTTTTAGCTCCCCCTTTGACAATACCGCGATCGACCTTTTGGAAGAGTTTGATGTACCCGCGTATAAAATCGCTTCTTTTGAAGCGATTGATCTCCCCTTGATAAGTCGTGCAGCCAATACTGGAAAACCACTTATTATATCTACTGGGATGGCTAGCCAGGAGGAAATCGCTGAGGCCGTGAGCACTGCTAGAAAAGCTGGCTGCAAGGAACTGGCCCTTCTTCTATGTGTTAGTTCCTATCCTGCGCCGACGGATGAATACAATTTGTTGACCTTACTCGACATGGCAAAGCGTTTTGATGTGGTAGTTGGATTATCTGATCACTCACTTGAAAATCACGCGGCGATTGCGGCTGTCTCGTTAGGTGCTAGCATTGTTGAGAAGCACCTTACTCTGAATAGAGATGGAGGGGGTCCTGATGATGGGTTTTCTTTAGAACCGCAAGAGTTCAAACAACTGACTTCAAGTTGCCAGTCTGTTTGGAAATCTTTGGGCACAGTAACTTATCAGAGAAAAGCTAGTGAGATGGGAAATGTGAAGTTCAGAAGGTCTCTTTATTTTGTAAAAAATTTGAAAAAGGGAGAATGCATCTCTTCAGAAGCAGTAAAAAGTATCCGGCCTGGTTACGGTTTGCCTCCAAAGTTTTTAAATGAAGTAATAGGAAAGACTCTTCTAATGGACGTGAGTGCAGGAACTCCCGTGGATTGGGATAAAATTTCATCTCGAGAAACGCAATCCTGATGCGAGTTGGTTTTGCAACGATCTATTCATGGCGACCCCATGTCGAACATACATGGTTCTTGGCCCGATTAGCTCAACGGGCAGGGCATGAAACCCGTTTTTTGTCTTGTGACGGAAAATTGCCAACTTGCTATACTCGGGAACTTAGAAATCGACCCCGAATAATCGACTGCTTTAGTTGCCGTCTTGGAAATATAAACTCCTACACAGCTAGTGGTGTCGACCGGTTAAGCGATTATTTTACTGAGAGTACCCATGCAAAAAGTTTGAATAATGAGTGGAGTATTTCAAGTGCTAGCACTTTAAAAAGGTTTGAAGCGCCAGAAGACTATATGAGCCCTCAGTTTTCGGAATTGGTTAAGCGTATCGAGCCCAGTGTTGATTTGGTCTTCGAAGCGGCAAGAAATTGGATCGCTAGAGAAAATATTGATGCTGTTTGTGTGTTTAATGGTCGAATGGATGTGACTCGGGCTATTTATGAAGCAGCCAAGCGGTCGAACATTCCAGTGGTGAGCCATGAGCGTTCCTGGTTTGGAAATGGTATTCAATTGTATCCAGAAGAACATTGCTTATCTTTGAGGCCAGTCTGGGAAATGGTTTCCAAGTGGATTGAAAAGCCGCTCACCCAGAAACAGGCACTGACTGCGGCCAGCATGGGGGCTAAAAGATTTCTAAAACTTAATCGCACTGAGTGGCGAGCCTATAATGTGAGTGCCCGCTCTGTTGATTGGCCGATATCAGGAACTGGAACCAAGGTTTTAATTTTGCCCAGCAGTTCCAATGAGATCTGGGGTCACAAGGATTGGAGTTGCCAATGGCCTGATATTCTTTCAGGGTTTGAAGCCGTTCTAGACCGGCTTCCAACGAAGCCGCTCAATACCGTGCTTCGATGCCACCCGAATTGGGCTGAGAACATTGGAAAACAAGACGGATCGTCACCCGAGCGCTACTACTCAGATTGGGCTAGGAAGTTGGGAATTCACTGTGTCGGGAGCCGGGAAAATCTTGATACATTGAACTTAATCCAACAAGCGGACATCATTATTGTTTCAGTTAGCAGTGCAGCCTTGGAGGCGGGGCTTCTCGGAAAAAAAATTTATAGTGTATGTCCTTCGAGCTATCACACCGCCGGATTTACTCTCAATATCCACAATCAAGAAGGTCTTTATCAAACAAGTAATACCTTATTAAAGGAAGAAATCATCAGAAAGACATTGAGATTCATTTACACCCTTTCCTGTCGCATCCCACAATATGTGAATTACGTGAAAGCGGAGAGTTCCTTTGGCTATAAATACTTTAAGGGGGCGGATCCAAGTCGATTCATGAAGATGATCACGGATAGAGCCCTAAGCGCTGATGATGAAACCTACTCCTCCGAAGGCAATCAGGATGAGGACTTAGTGATTCAACTTTTAATGGATGTAAAGTGGCAGGAGATTCTGAATCTATCAGTCTCAAACTCGGGAGGGGAGCGCGAGTCAATTCTTAGACGCCCCAGCTACCGTTGGATGGATAAGGTTAGAGAGTTTGCTCCTGTAGGAGATCAGTAAATATGAACTCGATGATAAGTTTGGCATCGTTAAATTATCTAAGAGATGGTTGGATTCGGAAATGCTGGGATAAAGTCTCTAGTCTCCTTATAAAATTAATCAGCCCCAAACTAGCAGCTCTATTTTGTTATTGGACTATTGATTGGGGGCTTGAAAACGATGGCCCCACTTTGCTTTGTCTTTTTAGAGAGTCTTTTATTAAGGACATTGAAGAGCTTAGAAAAAATACCTCATTGAACCTCCCAGTTGTCATGGGGGGCTTTACTCGTTTTCAAATGGGATGGGTACCTCGTGAAATGCAAATTCAAACTTTCTATCAGGGCTACCGAGGGATCAACAGAGATCGGGCGATAGCGAGGAGCAGGGTTTTTGCAGAGCGCTTGATTCAGCTTGTGAGAAAAAAAAGGCGGGTAGACGGCATTTTATCTGCCAATTTTGATTATTGGCAGGATACGGGATTTAAAGAAGTGTGCCGAGAGAAAGGGATTCCTTTTTTAGTTCTTTCCCGAGAACATCCGGTAATACCAAAAGTTTGCGAGGAAGTCGTTCGTTGGTACACAGAAGCTGCTTTTGTTTTTGAGGGAAATGCTATTGCTGTTGCCGGAAGTTCCACTAAAGAAGTTATGATGCGCGTTAGTAATCTTTGTGATGAATCAAAGATGGTGATTACTGGGCTTCCCCGATATGACGCTTGGAGGATCGTCGATTGCAGTACTCCCCCCGCAGAAAGAGAGTTTGTCACTCTTCTTACTTTCGCATCCGGCTATTATGCTGATGCTACTTTTAAGGAAGTCTTGAGAGCTTTTCTTGAATCAGCCCAAGAGCACTCAAATCAGCCAGTTAAATTTTTAGTAAAAACCAAAGATTTTAGTGATACAAGTTACTTAAAAAGTATTTTGCCTTCTGGTCTTAGTAGTAATGTCATCTGTGGACATGATTTCCCTCTACCCGATGTTCTTCCCAGGTCTCGGCTGACTGTGAACTATAATTCTCTATCGTTAGTCGAGGCAGCTATGGCGAGAACCCCGATTGTTCTCCCTGCTTGGGGCGAATGTCACGACAGGGGAAGCGATGTTATGTACTCCATAGAAAACACCCATGTTCAAAAAGTCGCTGCGTTCGCCTATGATTCAGAAATGCTTAAGGCTATCATGAGAGACAATATCAATGGCGTTATAAAGACGTATGGTGAGCCAGAAGCTCAGGCATTTATTAGCGATTTTATATATGTGCCACAGGGAAAAACCTACTCGGAAGAGTTTATGGATTTCTGTAAGACAAATCTTCAAACAGGGCTTGGGGAAAGCAAGAACACCTGAGAAAGCACTTGCCGTTATCAACGATTTGATTCACCTTATCGAAGAAAAGATCTGTGCCCAGGGATTTAATATCTTTTGCGAATCTTATTTGTTCTGGCCACAACCAATACTGTCATGCAATTAAAAAGCTTCAGCATTTACTTTGTATTCAATATAATAAACGCCATTCTGCCCATCGTAACGCTGCCCTTTTTCACGAAGTATCTAACACCGGATGATTTTGGAACGTTGACTGTTTTTACAATCGCTTGCATGGTTTCCGCAGTCCTTTTCAGAATGGAAATCAACATTGTTTTAAAGCGGCAATCGGTTGAATCAAAAGAGTTGCTAACTACTTATTTAAGCACTGCTTTTGTTTTCTCTCATTTAATGTTCCTGGTCGGATTGGTTTTGATTGGTCTCGCTCAACTTTTCATCCCATCTTGGGATCAAAAGCTATCGATTTGGGCACTCATGGTTTTATTTATTTCCTACTCTAGATTTCAAACCGTCAATCTCCACCACCTTTTTCAAATTAACAACCGAGCCCTGATTTATGGCATTTGGGGGTTGTTGGCGAGTCTAGGCTCCTATGGTGGGGCTTTTCTTTTTTTAATGGCAACCTCATTAAAGTGGGAAGCAAGAGCCTGGGCAGAGCTTTTGGTTGCTATCGTGGGGTTGTTTCCAGCAATTTATTTTTTAAAAAAAGACTATTCTCTAAGATGGCAGTTCGATTATTCAGTTCTTAAAGACACGCTTCGATTTAGTCTTCCATTACTTCCGGGTAGCTTTATTTCGTATCTGTTTATGGTTTCGGATCGCTTGTTTTTAGCTAAATTGGTTGGGCCTAAAGAGTTAGGGCTTTACTCAGTGGCAATACAATTATCTTCTGCTGTAAGTTTGTTTTTGGGTGCTATTCTACCTCCGTGGGAATCCTGGCTATTTAATTTGAAGGAAGGGATCACAAGCACCAATATCGATCGAATTCTAGCTCGTTTTCTTCTGGTGTCGGTAGCCATGATTCTTTTGATGTTTGTTTTGCCGGTGTTTCTTAATTGGGTGCTCCCATTTTTAACGAGTAAGAACTTTTTAGATGCTAAATATTATCTGCTTCCAACCATGGCCTCAGCTACAGTTTCGGGTCTTTTTGCTCTACTCATTCCAGTGGTTACTTATTTGAAACAAACAGCTGTGATTGCTGTGGTTCACGGTGTGATGTTGATAATAAATTTTAGTGTACTTTATCCTTTTATTAAGTTCTGGGGAACTGCGGGTGCAGCCTATGCTGTGGTTACAAGCTACGTATTATGTGGGATGGGATTAATTTTCTTCATTCGAAGAACTCTTAATATCTCGAGATCCTAACACCGCAAGCAATCCTAATCCAATTCCAATAACTATCCCCAGCTTAATAAGAAGAACTTGCCTGGGACGCGCTGGAATGCTTTTAGTGAAGATGGGTGTACTTAACTGAGGGGGGCTTAACCGTTGTAGCAACTTGCGATTTATGCTGAGGTCTATCAAAGTAAGCTGAGTCTCTAAATCCAGGGTTGAGCGATTTTTCTTGCCCTTAATCGCCGAAGAAATCTTAGATATTAATTCTCCATCTTTTTTCTCGAGAGGTTCTGTTTTAGCTCTTACAAGAGGTTCTTGTTTTTGTTGAATATATTGAATGAAGGCCTCAGCACACTGCTTAGTTCCTTCACTCGAATCACTTCGCACCGAAACATCAAGGAAACTATTCCGTACAAGAATCTTAAACATTTGTGGGTCTAGAGACTGGCCTACTTTTAATTGGCACGCCAACATTAACTGGGGAGTAATATTCGAACTTGACTTGAGCCTTTCAAGAAGGGAAAGGGACGGCTCTAAGGGCCTTTCAAAGTCTTCAAATGTTTCCAGGAAAGTAGCTAGCTTGATTACAAACCTAGATTCTGCCTCATCTTTAATCAGCGCTGCACACCCAACAAAAATCATCAATGTGCTAAAGACAACCAAAATAATTACTTTCCATTTTTCTTTTAAGGAATGTGTAGCTTCAAACAAACAGATATCTCGGCTCTTTTGGTTCATTTCAGATTACCTGATGGTTTACGATAGCTTGTTGACGTTGTTGGTTAGTACCAACCATAACACTATAAACAGCACTGCTCTACCCAGCCCAAAGCCATTATAGAAGTAGTTTTCAATAGGTGAAATACTCAATATTACGGAGAAGTAAATGATTAGTGGTAGAACCAAATTCAAAACTAATAGCCTTAGAACAAGCCCCACAAATAAAATAATGGCAAGGAAGCCCCCAAATCCAAAATCATAAAAGAGGCTTACATAAAGAGTTTGGTACAGTCCAGTACGTAAGTTGTTTGACTTAATAGCTTCAGCGAACGGTTCACGATTACATTGAAGAATCAAGCAAACTTGATCTAATAGATAATTCGGAGTTGCCAGCCATTTATCAGCCATGTTAGCGAACGCCTCCGCACATTCCCCAATGGAGTGGGAAACGTACAACAAAAGATACAAAAAAGGCTGCAGAAAAGAGCCTGTGCCCTCCATTAAGCTAAAGGCATTCTCATTGATAGGCATAGAGTCCGCAATCCAAGTATGTTTTAGGGTGTTGGACCAATTCCATCCCCCCATTAGAGGATCCAAGGACCTATTAATGGTCTGGTAGTTAATTAAAGTTACTAGGCTGATCAACCCAAGGAGGCCGCCAATCAGCAACAGGGGTTTTCCAAACTGCCCCCTAAAGCTCAGAAAATGAAAAAGCAGAGCAAAAAAAGGTACATTTCGAGTTCCAAGAACATAACAGTCAACTGTCGCCACAACCAAAAGCAGTACTAAAGTGTAGAGATAGGTTGAACGTCTCATCCCGGTGACTGCAGCCAACGCACATAATGGGTAGAAACAAATAGTAAGACCAGAATACCAACCGCCATGTCCAGCGGTGGAAGAGGAGCGCGCCGCTAGTACTCCCCCAATCAGGAATTCGCGCAGATAATCATACCTGCTTAAAAAAATGGTAGCCAAGAAAGAAGCCGTGAGCAGCCCTAAAAAATAAGGCTCTGATATTTTTATATTAATTGATCGCGTTCCCAATCTTTTGATTAGCAATCTAAAAAACAATTCCCCAAACAAAAAAAGAAAGAGAAAAACAATAAAATAGCTGGCATAAAAATATGAGAAAACCGAGGCAAAAGCCGCTTGAGTGAAAAGTAAAAGAATAAAAAAAATTTCGGCTCTCTTGACAAATAGAATCGGTTGAATTGGTGGGCGATATGAGTCTTTCAGATGTAAAAGGTAAAGCAACATACTAAAAGCCCAATCTTTTTTTAATTGAATTGATGAAAAAATTTGCAAGACACCAAAAACTTTTCACAAAAGAAAGATGTTCATGTTGACGATAAATCCGCCAAACCCATTTTGCTGCTCGTAATTTGTTGCTCGAGACTGATTTTTCCATGACCCGATATTTGGCAAGCGATTTAGGAAGGCAATGCGCCGTGTGTCCTTGACGTAGCAAATCCAACCACAAGACGAAATCATCATATCCCCAGCCGGGCTTGAGTCTAACATCCCCCACTACGGCGCGGTCTAACATTACCGTTAAAGTCGCAATGCTCGTGTTTCCTAAAAGCATCTCGTAATCTACCACTAAAGGACTTGTGGTGACAAGGCCCGAGGTTGCCCCGCTTACAAGAATTCTTTCATAAAAAGTAAAGGTGAAGCCAGTCTGGATCTTACTTGTGAATTGCAGCTGCTCTTCTAGTTTCGTGGAGGTCCAATAGTCATCACTATCTAAAAAGGCGATGTAACGCCCTCTGGATTGGCTTATCGAGTTGTTTCTTGCTGCGGCGGGTCCGCTGTTCGTGGGCAATCTAAAATACTTAATCCTAGGGTCTAATTTAGTGAAGGTTAAGACGACCTCATCTAGGTTATCTGGAGAACAATCATCAGTTATCAAAAGTTCCCAGTTTGGGTATGTTTGCAATTGAACGGAACGAATAGAATCCCCAATATACTTTTCCGAACCATACGCCGGCATGATGATCGAAACCAGATCTTGAATCACAAGGGTTTTCCTCGATTTTGTTAACCAATGGTTTTATAGTCTAAAAAGCGGTCAAGATAAAGAAAGACAATTATTTCATCGGTTTTGAGGTCGGATATCCTTGAAAGAAAAAAAGGGAAAAACGGTGCTGGTAACTGGACCCAATGGATTCATTGGCCGCCAGTTGATATTGGATCTTAAAAAGCAACACCCTGATTGGAAGATAAAGGTAATTTCTCGCAATCCAGTTGAGGGGGTTTCGGGTTTTCTGAGCTTTGAGGATTTTTGTTTGGGAAAATTCGAGGACTCTTATTTCGATGATATCAATCATCTAGTGCACCTGGCTGCCCTTGCACACAGGTTTAGCACCATAAGCATTGAAGATCTTAAAACAGTAAATATAGATTTTTTAACTAAAGTACTTTCACAATTAAAAATGGGTGTGATCGAGAAGATCGTATTTATGAGTAGTTACTCTGTTTCGCTTTTAGAGCGGAATATTGTCTTGGATACAGTTGATTACGCAATTACAAAACAAAAAGGAGAACTGCTTCTTAGAAGCTGGTTTGAATCTAATCTTAAGAGATGTGAAATTGTTATTTTGAGACCTGCCATGGTTTATGGGTGTGGCGCTCCTGGAAATTTTGAACGGCTACTAGGACTCTTAAAAAAACCCTTACCTTTGCCGTTTGGTGGTTTCAAGTTTCCTAGGTCATTCATTCATGTCAAAAATTTGACCTCGGCAGTTGTGTCGGTTTTGGAGGCGCCACTTCATAGGGGCCTTTGGGTATGGGACATCGCAGATCCATGGAGGGAAACTTTCATTGGTTTCGTAGAAGATCTCAAGAGGACCATCTCGGGGCAGTCCAAGTTGATTAATTTTCCGGTATCTTTGTTTGGGATTGGTTTAAAGTTGATAGGCAAACATAACTTGTATCAAAAAATGACCCTATCATTTGAGATCGATAGCAAAGTCTTTGCGCAACAGTATAAATGGGATCCACCTGTTAAATTTGAGCAGAGATTTGAAGAGTTAAGAAGCAATAAATAAATGCTCCTGTGGATTTGCAAACTGATTACAGTTCGGTCTATGTAAAATCCTCTTATTTTGAGATTGTTAAAAAACGCCCCCGGAATGTACCTAATGAACATCCCGGAACATAGTTTACAGTTTATTCCGGGGACATCGTTTACAGTTCAATACCGAGTTTAGGCTATTTTATCAAGCCTCTCCACCGTGGTTATTTCTGAGGTTTGTCGAACCTAACGACAAAAACCGCATTGGTGGGGGGGGGTGAGCCCCGAATCTATTTAAAAAGCATAATAAATAATGTATAATTAAATATGGTTAATTCTGCCATTCGCAAGCAAAGAGAGCTTTTGGGTCTCACTCAAACTAAGCTGAGTTTTCTCTCGGGGGTAAGTTTGCCTACGATCCAGCTAATCGAATCGGGCCGAGGAAATCCCGAGCTCGAAACGCTTGAACGGCTTCTAACAGCCCTGGGCCTTGAAACTCAATACGTGCCCAAAAAAGCAAACTGGGAATTTTTAGTCCTCTGTGGCGTTCCACTGACTCCAGCCATTGAAGCTTCAAAGCGCAGTCTTTTAGAGTCCCCAACGAAAAGCCGTTTTGTAGAAGAGATGCGTCTTGCAATTCTTGAGAGCGGTTCATTCGCAGAACTAGCCGCAGAAACCGGGGAAGATGAACGTAAATCAAAAGCAATTGCCGCCACCCTTGTGGCTTTGCAAACTCATTACCCTTCGGTCTATGCAGAGTTCTCTGGTTCTGACATTGTTAAAAAACTTGTTAATCAGAAGGGGCTCGAAAAATTAAGGCGAATAGCATTGGCCGGAATGACTAGGTTTTTATGAAAGCAATTAATTCAAAAGTTAGCAAAAAGTTTTTAGATCTCGCTTCACAAGAGCTTCAGGGAGATTGGGTGATTATGGGTGGAGCGGTCATGGTGCTTCTGGGAGTGAGTGAACGTTTTACCGTAGATATCGATTTGGCTGGCCCCGAGACAGCCACACAGGCCGATACACTCAAGCTCATGACGATTGCTGAGAAAATTGGGTTGGCTCCTGAGGCTATCAATCAAGCAGGAGCTTTTTTTCTTAACCGAATTCCTCTTTGGAAAGAGAATTTAGTTACAATCGTACGAAATGAAAAATTTACTCTGTCTCGCCCGAACTCTTTTTTATTTCTGCAATTAAAAATGGCACGGCTTTCTGAGTCGGATCTATCGGATTGTATCAATATGCTAAAAATAGAACCGATAACAGCCAAGCAAGTAAAAGTCTTAAAAACCGAGATCACCCGGGCTTCGAAGAACTCAAAAGCGACAAACGAATTCAGAAACAGATGTGCTGTGTTGTTTAAAAAGCTTGAAGAGTTGAGTTGAACTGTAAATGGCGGAGAGGAGAGGATTTTCCGCCTACGTTCGCTCGCGCTTTAGGCGCACTCGCTTACTGCGTCGGCTCCCCTTCGGCTGACAAACACCAAATCGTTGGTGTTTGTCTGGCTCACCCTCGCTTCTCGCTCGGCTTCGCCACCGCCTTCGCTTCGAATCCTTCCGTCTCAAAATTAGAAAGGGGCTCACCCCTTTGGGATGAACCCCTTTCTAATGGCGGAGAGGAGAGGATTCGAACCTCCGATACAGTTTTACCCGTATAACGGTTTAGCAAACCGCCGCCTTCGGCCACTCGGCCACCTCTCCGCAATAGATTTAGATAAAGGCAATTAAATATCTATCACCGAAACCTAAATCCTTCAAATTGTAAACTTTTTGCGGGGTAGTTTTTAAAGATAGTAATGCATCATTAACCAGAAAAAGTCGTTATCTTCGGCACTTATCAGCCTATTTCCCTGTTTTTGGTACGATCCTAAGAACTCAAAGTGCGCCCTTGGGAAGAACTGAATTCCTCCACCATAACTTCGCTTAAGAGTCGTCTCGTTTTTAAAGTCGGCTCGGATTAAATCGTGGGTCAAAAAAAGATGGAGCCCCTGAATCGGTTCAAAGTCCAACCGACCATAGTTGGCCCACCCCCAGAGCTTGTCTCCCGCCGTGGGCTGTCGGTTTTGAAAGTCTATTTCCGCTAATAAAAAAAGATCCGGGCGAAAGCCCAGCAAAGCATAGGGTCCTACTAGATGCCTCCTAGCCGTATTGTTTGATCCGTAAGAGTAGCTCAATCCGGCTTTATAGGTATTCCCTAAATTGTGGCCAACGCGAAGTGCAAGTCCCTTCTCTCGATTAAGGTCTAGGTTGTCCGGTCGCCCAAAGATGCCTGTTACAAAGACATCTAGAGATTCCCCGATCCATGCGGCCTCTAAGTTGTAGGTTTCGGTTCCAAAATCCCAACCCAATCCCCGTTTTGTCCCCACAATATGATCAGGCAAGTTAATTCCAAATGCCCTTTGGAACCGACCAGCCCTGAAATAAACTTCATTGGTGGCTTGATAGATCACAAAATGGCGACGGCTCATGAAGTTATCGATAAATCTTGGAGCCTCTATCTCATTGCTTTTCCCAAAGGTCGTAAGGACGGTGACCTTGCCAAAAGTCGCAGCCGCCTCGACATCCGCCTGCATATAAATAAAACGGCCCGATTTGAGAGCTGGCGTATCCAGGTGAGTTTGAACAAATCTAAAATCCCCACCGGCATTTAGCCAATCGGGAGTTTTAACAAGTCCGTAAACAAAATTCGATTCGTTTTCCCTTTGCCAAGTGCTTAGAACCTCTTGGGAAAGGGCTCTTCCATAGGATGTCACCAACCCACCACCATTGGGACTTACATGGCAAGTGATGCAGTTGGCATATCCGTGTCTAATCATTTCAGGAAAGCCGAATAAAAGACTTCCTGAAGCGGAGATGAACAAAAGTAGAAAAATCTTTAAAAGCGAGCTCAAAGCATATTTCCTTCAAGAGAAACTTTAACAACGACCTCTTCTCCCATCGTAACGCTCATGTATTTTGGGGTCGAAATTCCAAAATCCCCCGTTTTAATTTTAAACTCATGAACTAAGGACAAACGAGATTCCTTTTTTTCGACGGAAACTAACCCTGATACAGGTCTCTCTATCCCATGGAGCTTAAGTTTGCCTTCGAAGGGAATTTGCTCCCCTTTAAAATCTGAGGGCAGACTGAGCTTGGTGTAAGTAAATTGACATTCAGGAAATTTAGGCACTTCTAAGTAGTTTTCTTTCATGTGTCGATCTCTAAGACTTATTCCAGTTGTTAGAGAGTCAAGCTTAAGGAAGACGACCCCCGTAATTTGGTCTTTGTCGACACTGATATTCCCTTTAAGGGCTTGGGACTCATTTTGTCTGCCGGAAATTTTTAGGGCTCCGGGGGATGCTAAAGCGATGAATTCAACTTTTCCTTCCGCAATTTGTAGTGAAGAGGCAGAGAGGTTTTGACCCAATAGAAGAAAAAGAAAGCTAAAGACTATCCTTATTGTAGTTTTCATTGTAACTCCATTCTTACAAAGCTTTTTCCCTGATGTTTTTCAAAGGTAGAGGGGAACTTTTGGGGAAAAAGGGTACTAGCTAAGATTTCACAAGAATCGGGGATTCTTGGGCCCGGTCGATTAAAGTATTGGTTTCCATCAAAAATGAAAACCGCTCCTTGTTTAAAAGCTCTTAAGTGGCGGAGGTTTTCCCTCAATTCTTTAGAGGTTCTAATCTCCTCAATCGTTTTGGGAATAGAATATCCGCAGGGAAAGATGGCTATGTAATCGGGATTGGCTTGCTGTATCTCGGTCCAAGCAAGGGTTTTAAACTTTTCAGGTTTTGAAAGAATAAGCGGCTCTCCTCCAGCTAGCTTCACCAGCTCTGGAATCCATCCGCCACCCACCATCAAGGGTTCAAGCCATTCAAGGCAAAGGACTCGAGGTCGCCCAGGAAGATCAGTACCCACTTTGGAATTAACCGCATTTAACCGTATCCAAAATTCGGTGATGAGATCTTTGGCCTCGATAAGTTTGTTGGTGGCAGTTCCAACCCGCAGAAAATCTCGATGGATGTCATCTAGGCAGTGGGGACTTAAAGAGCAAATTTGTGTTGAGGCTTGAGAAATCTGGCAAAGTGCTTTTTCAACGTCCTCTAGCGAAACGGCACAAACCTGACATTGGTCTTGAGTTACGATGAGATCTGGAGCCAAAGTCCTCAACTTTTCAGTATCAACAGTATAAATACTTAGACTTTTTTGAATGAGAGAAATGAGATCATTGTGAATCTTTTGCCCTTTTTGATGGGGATCTATGTTTGGGCGAGTGATTCTAGGTAGGTGGGATAGTCCTTCGGGGAAGTCACACTCATGAGAAACCGCGACTAAGTTTTCTTGAAGGCCCAAGCGGCAGAGAATCTCGGTGGCGCTGGGTAGCAGCGAGACGATTTTTAGCCTGTGGGGTGAACTCAAACTCATCGGGAAGTTATAACAGGGAATCCTGGGTAGTGGTATTTTTGTTGGAATTAGAGTAGAACAGCTCCCATGATTTCAGCTCAAAAAATTCAAAGTTTAGTGGAAAAAGCGCTTCCCGGTTCTCAGGTTCAAGCCGAAGACACCACGGGAACCAATGATCATTTTCAGGTGCTTGTGATCTCCAACTCCTTTGAAGGAAAAGGCATGGTAGAACGCCATCGAATGATCTACGCTATTTTGGGTTCCGAAGTAGGCGGTGCCATTCATGCATTAGCTCTTAAGACGATGACCCCAACTGAAGCTGGAAAAAAATCTTAAAAGGAGAATGACTTATGAGTACAGATATTCAAAACAAAATTGCTGAAGACGTGAAAAACCATAAAATTATCATGTATGTAAAAGGCAGCAAGGGAATGCCGATGTGTGGGTTCTCGAAGAGAGTTATGGATATTTTTACCGATTTGGGAGTTGATTTTGAGACTCGAGATGTTCTTTCAGATCCTGAAATTCGAGAAGGGGTCAAGCAATTCACCCAGTGGCCGACTATCCCTCAAATCTTCATTAATGGAGAGTTTGTCGGGGGTTGTGACATCGTGACCGACCTTTTTATGAGCGGTGAGCTAAAGAAGATGGTTGAAGCCGCAAAGTAGTTTTTAGGTTTTTGCTCTAACGAACTTGAAGCTTTCGACCGACTTAGATAGTCTTAATAGATGAAAACTTTATTCTTTTTTCTTTTAAGTTCGGCCTTGGCTTTTTCTGCAAAAAAAGAGGCGCCTAAATTTTTAACCATCGAACCCGCTAGATCGATCTCGGTGAAACTGGGAGCGAGCGTTGTGACTACGGTCACCGTAAACATTGATCCCATTTTCCACATCCAAGCAAACCCTGCGAGTCAGCCGAATTTAATTCCAACGACCATCAGCTTTCCAGAAAAAAGCGGGGTGGTTTTAGAGAATGTTACTTATCCTGAGGGAACGACATTTCGTTTGGAAAACTCGGATAAAGACCTGATGGTGTATGGCGGAGAGGCCAAGTTTAAAGTGAAGTTCCAAGCTAAAAATGCAAAGCCCGGAAGAGTTGATATGGTGGGAACATTTAAGTTTCAACCTTGTAACAGTACGATATGTTTTTTCCCGACTCGATACGAGCTAAAAATTCCGGTTCAGGTTGAGAAGTAGGCTCTGGGATGTCCAAACCTTTAAGCCATTTTGAGCATCTTTTTCCGGAAGTTATTTTTCAAGCTACAGAGAGTTTGGGAGGCCGGTGTACCGGTAGGTATATCCCTTTAAATGCCATGGAGAATCGTGTGTATGACATCTCCATGGAGGAAGAAGAAAATCGGATTGTTAAGTTTTACAGGCCAGGCCGCTGGAGTCGAGAGAATATCGAGGCTGAGCATCAGTTTTTAAAGCGGGCCTTTGCAGCAGAAATTCCCGTAGTCTGTCCTTTGGAGAAAGAGGGCAACACTCTTTTTGAAATCAATGGAATCTTTTTTGCGATTTTTCCCAAGCGTCCCGGTCGATTGGAGCCCGAACTCAATGAGGAACAGTTAAAGAGGCTAGGAAGATATTTGGCTAGGCTTCACAATGTCGGTGCCGAATTAAAAAACTTACCCAGAGTAAAGTTGACTCCGGAACTTTATGGGAGAGGTTGCATTCGGATTCTTAAGGAAATCAACCAACTTCCCCCGGGAAATTTAGGGGCGATTTATCAGCAGCTAGTTTCTGAAATTTGTGATCGCAGTGAGCTCTTTTTTGAAGGGGTAGAAAGCATTATTATTCACGGCGATTGTCATGCGGGAAATATTCTTTGGAAGGGGAATGACCCTTATTTTATCGATTTTGATGACATGCTTTACGGTCCCCCGGTTCAAGATATTTGGATGCTCATTGGCGGGGATGATGAATATGCAATGAAAAATCGGGACAAAGTCATCGACGCCTATCTAGAGATACGAGAGTTTGATGAGCGAACTTTTAAACTCATTGAGCCTTTAAGGGCCCTAAGACTCATCTGTTTTAGTTCTTGGATTGCTCAAAGGCGGGAGGATGGGGCTTTTAAGCAGGCTTTTCCCCAGTTCGGTACGGAAAAATATTGGCAGCAACAATTAGAACACTTGTCTCTGCAGCTTGAGAGGATTAAAGCACTAGAGGAGTATTAGAGAGGTAAAAAGATCGATGGAAGTTAAAAGCAATAAAGTTTTACGCGGAGCTGTCATTGGTTATGGATTTATTTCAGGCCATGGCCATATCCCAGCTTATTTACACAGAGCTCAAGAGAAAGGTGATGTTGAGATTGTAGCCATAGCAGACACCTGTGAAGCTAGACGCCAACTCGCTTGTGAAAAGCTACCCGATGTTAGGGTTTATACCGACTACGAAATTTTGCTCGAACAGGAGGCTGAAAACTTAGACTTCATTGATATTTCTACCCCTCCCGTGTTTCACGCTCAGATTGCTCTAGCCGGATTTAAGTATGGGTTGCATGTTTTGTGTGAAAAGCCTCTAACAGTTTCGATTGAAGAGGCTCAAGTGTTAATGAAAGCTGCCCAAGAGTCGAAAAGAGTTCTTTTCCCCTGCCACAACTACAAACATGCTCCGGTGGTTAAAACGATAAGAGAAATTATTGATAGCGGTAAAATTGGAAAAGTTAGGTCCTGTACTTTAAACACTTTTAGAAATACCCATGCTAAAGGGGTTAATGAATGGCGAACCCATTGGAGACGTGAAAAGCGTTTTAGTGGTGGTGGGATTGCGATGGATCATGGAAGCCATACTTTTTACCTTACCTTTGATTGGATGAATAGTTATCCGACCCAAGTCACTGCAAAGATGAGTATTTTGGAACCGGATCGGTACGACACCGAGGATAATTTCTCTGCGGTTCTTACTTTCCCTACGGGGTTAGCCCACGTTCACCTCTCATGGACTGCTGGGGTGAGAAAAGTGATCTATACCGTTCAAGGCGAAAAAGGGGCTATCACGGTAGATGACGATGAAATCCAAATTGCGACTCAACAAAGAACCCAAGGGCCTGATGTGGCCCAAGGGGCTGTCCAATGGCAAGTTGAGAGAAAAAATATCTCTTCCGATTGGATGGATGCCAGCCACGTAAGTTGGTTTAATTCGCTCTTTGACCAATTTAAAAAGGCGATTGAGGCCGCAGATTATGTTGGGAAAGAGGCTAAAGAGGCCTATCTTTGCGTTCAACTGATTCAAACGGCTTACAAATCTGCTTCTGAAGGGTGTCGAGAGCTCCCCTTGGCAGCCCCTGTGTTATGATAAAGTGAAGTCAGTTTTTGGAAGAGGTGGAATCTTAATTAGGACTTTGCTAATAGTAGAGCCTATTTTTATGTGGAGAGCCCATGTCAGCCTATGATTTTGTTAATACTATCGTACTCTTAGGAATACTAGCCTTGGTGGGTGTGGCTTATAGCGTGAAGCTGATTCTTAAAGGCCGAACCCAATATGACCGAGTGAATCGTCAAGGTGGAAGTGTTCTGATGGGGCGAGGGATGATGGAGATCGGGTATTGGGCGTTACAACCCATTGCAAAACTCCTCGTTTTTCTTCACGTGACTCCTAATCAAATTTCCTGGGCCTCTTTAGTTTTTGGGGGGCTGGCCGGTACCGCTCTCGTTTATGGTTATTTTGGTTTTGCGGCCCTTTTTTCCTGTTATTCAGCGTTTATGGATTGCTTGGATGGCATGGTGGCTAGGATGACAGAAGTGGCCTCGGATGCAGGAGAGGTTTTAGATGCTGCTGTCGACCGCTATGTGGAATTCTTCTTTTTGGCAGGGCTTGTTATTTATTATCGAGACTTTGCTGTATTTCAACTCATTGCCTTAGCAGCACTCGCAGGATCTTTTATGGTGAGTTACTCAACAGCAAAAGCCGAAGCTCTTCACATCCCACCTCCTCCGGGAATTATGAGACGTCCCGAGCGAGCTTTCTATTTAACTCTAGGAGCAGCACTTTCTACTTTCTCCATTCCCCAATTGGATGCTTATTTTAATTTTTCGAAACCGGTGGGATATCCGCTTTTACTAGCGACTTTTGCAGTGGCAGTTCTTGCTAACATCGCTGCTATTGAAAGGTTATGGACCATCGGTCGCGCAGTGAGAGAGAGGGAAGCAGCAGCACAGCTTCAAGAGCTAGATGAAGTTGCCTCGGAGCACGGCGAAGTTGTGATGTTCTCTTCTCCCGAAGAGGAGTTAACTCTAAATTCTCAAGAGCCTTAAACTGTTCTAAGCTTTTATTTGATCCCCTGAAAAGTTGATGTATAAGGTTCGCCTATGAACCAAAGTGCCATTTCTCAACCTCAAAACCAGAAACCTAATATTCAAACCTCTGTACCCGGCCCGAAAAGTCAGTCTTTAAGAGCCAGAGAAGATCGAGGTTTAGCTCCGGGTTTGCAGGGGTTTGCCTTGATGGCTGGTATTGTGGCCGATTCAGCTCAGGGCAATACGGTGACTGACGTTGATGGAAATACTTTCCTAGATATCATCGGCGGGATTGGGGTTAATGGGCTTGGCCACAGCCACCCTAAGTTTGTTAATGCGATTAAAGAACAGGTTGAAAAGATTTCGGTGGGAAGTTTTACTTCTGAATCTCGAGTTGAGCTATTTGAAAGGTTACATGAAAAGGCTCCGGCTCCCGGAGTGAATCGCGCCCAACTTTACTCAGGGGGTTCAGAGGCCGTGGAATCGGCCCTGCGGCTCGCTAAGTGTTACACCGGAAAATATGAGTTTGTCAGTTTTTGGGGGGGATTCCACGGCAAAACTATGGGAACTCTTTCTTTGATGGGTTCTGATTTTAAAGATAAACTTGGCCCCATGGTTTCGGGAAGCCATCAAGTTCCTTATGCCAATTGTTACCGCTGTCCTTTCAAAATGGAGTACCCTTCTTGCGGAATGGCTTGTGTCGAGTTCATAAGAAAGCAACTCAAAGTGACGACAGCAGGAGAAGTGGCCGCTTTTATCGCCGAGCCGATGCAAGGAACGGCGGGAAATATTATTCCTCCGAAAGAATTTATGCCGGCAATTAAAGAGGTCGCTAAAGAACATGGCGCACTTTTAATCGTCGATGAAATGATCACAGGATTTGGTAGGACAGGTAATTATTGGGGCTCTCAACATTCGGGTGTGGTTCCCGATATCGTGACTTTAGGAAAGCAGTTTGGGGGCGGATATCCTATGTCGGCCCTTCTTTCTCGAGATGAAATTGTGAACACCAAACCGTGGTCCAATGCTTCGGGATCTTCTTCAAGTTACGGTGGTAATCCGCTTGGAGCCAAAGCCGCTGCAACTGCCTTAAGAATTATTGATGAAGAGGGGTTGGTTGAAAACTCTCGAAAAATAGGCGCTTACTTTTTAAATTTACTTAAGCCTTTTGAGGAAAAATATTCTTTTGTGGGCCAAGTGCGTGGTGCCGGTCTTTTTATGGGCATTGAAATGGTTAAAGACAAAAAGACTAAAGAGCCAATAGCTAAATCGGTGTGTAATCGTATTTTTCAAGAACACTTAAAGCGAGGGCTTTTGACTATGTCATATGCTCCAAGCTTTAGGATTCAGCCTTCGATGACTATCGATGAGAGAACTGTCGATAATGTGGTTGGGATCATGAAAGAAGTTTTTGATCTCGTCGAAAAAGAGAGGCTTTGGGCACAAAGTTAAAGGCTGATATCCGAAAGGGGTTAATACCCTCGGAGTTCTTTGGCGATATCTTCCGGTGTGGTAAATCCGCTGACTTTTCTTGCCGCTTTAGAAATAATGTCAGCAATACGTTCGTCAGAATTTGAAGGGTTTCTAATAATGCCGTTGCGTTCGATGAGTCGCTTAGTAACTATAAAGGCCATTCGGTGATTAGCATCGTTGAGAAGATGGCTCCCAGCGATGTCTCGAATGACGACTCCAATTTTTTCCCAGAATGGTTTTCGATAAGAGGCATTAATCATTACCTGTTCGAAGGATTTGCCTGGAATCGGGGCGATGATGTGTTGGTCGGTTGAAAGGCTCCTTGCTATGTCTGCCATTTCTTTGGGAGTCATTCCCACGGCAAAACCGCCGTAATTCGACTTTTGCCTGGCCAGCAGAGGAAAGAGAGCTAGGCATTGGTTTGAAATCGAAGCATCCGGAAGTCTGGGACGAGTATCCCCCGCATTTAGGGAGTGAGAGAATAAAAAGACTATAACTAAAAGGATATAACTCCTGCGTGCCTTAGGTGCAGCCAATTTGAGTTGTGAGGGATTCATTCTGTAATTATAGATGAAAGGGGGTGTTTTAATAACAGGGATTCAGAAAACGGTATTGATATTATAACCCTGGGCGAAGTGAAGGGGCAGGGTTGTCATCTTCCGGATCGACTCCTGGGACAATGATGCCGGCTTTCTTTAAATTGTGGTTGCAGAGCATATCAATGCTAAAAGCCACAACTACAGCGTAAGTAGAGCCCCATAAAATATCTAAAATGTAGTGGTGATTTAAGTAGACGGCTGAAAAACACATCAAAAGATAAAATCCGATAGTAAACTTTTTTAAAGCTCCAAACCTGAAAGCGTAATAAACGGCCATCAAGGGGTAGGCGATGTGAAGCGAAGGAATCGCTCCATGCACATCGGCCGATTTTCCATACCAGTTCACAAAGATAGGAAGCCCCACTAGAGTATCGAATCGGGCGCACCCTGCGACGTTGGCTAAAACATCGGTTCGAGCAGGCCCTAGACCATAGAGAGCCACATACCAAGGTGGAGAGGCCGCATACCAGTAATAAGTGGAATATCCAATCATGTTCAGCCAGAAAAATCCCCACATCATTTGAGGGGATCTTAAGAGAATGCTCCGAGGGTGTCTTAAGTAAGTGCCCGTTCGACTCGCCCAGAAGCGAAAGTAGGCGGCTGTGAAAACATAGATTGGAATAAAAATGATGTAAGCCAAGCCACAGAAAAAATCGAGAATAGGGTGAGTGTGAATTTGAAACCATTCATTGGGAGTCATCTTGCCCGACGCGGTGGGGATTCCAAAAAAATATTTGTCAAACTCGTAAGGTTCTCTGACATGGATCGGGCCGCGAATATAGTCGGCGTAATAACGTTGGCTATCGTAAATAATGCTAGTGAGAAAAAGGGGAAGAGTGAATTGAAAGACGGGGTAAAGTCTTGGCCCCAAATAGTAAAGAAGGGTCGGTAACAAACTGCTAATAACGAGATCGTTTCTTAATCCATTAAGTTTGTGTAGAACGGCCCAATAAGTGGCTAAAAGTAGGAGAGGGGCAATTTTTTTATTGAGAGGCAGATTTTGCCACCACTGTGACCATTCTTTTCTAAAAGAGTTCATTCTAAAGATTTAGACCAATACCCAACTTTAGAATTTTTGTCTCATTGTTTTTGTTAAAGGCATAACAATAATTAAAATAGAGTCGATCGAGGGCTGTACCCAAGTTTAGCACTACGCCGCCGGTCGCTACTGGAAAAACCCCACCCGCACCATGCCAATTTTGAAGCCCTCCACCGGCTTCAAAGATTAACCCGGGGAGAAGTCGTATGCCGCCAAGAACTTCATAGTTGGAGATTAAAAAACTGCTATTTGCCGATCGTTTGGCAGCGAAGGCGCCGATTTCGCCGCGAAGAACAAATAACAATAGGTCGAGTTTGGGTGTCCAACCCAAATCAATTGAGGAGCTTGAGTCGATCGTCTTAGGCGAAGTTTTAGCGTAACCCAGCTTGAAATTGGCTAAACTTAGGGGGGAGGCCTGACTTTTGGGCGCGGCGCAGCAAGCACAAAAAAGGACCAACAAAGCGGTTTTTATAAAAAGTTTGTTTTTCATGGGGGCTCCTTAAATTATTTTAATTATAAGACAAGAATCCGATTGTCGGGGTTTAAAAACTCAACTATTTATTCATAGGTATATTGTGGCTCGGCCCTGTGCGACGGACTTTTGCAAACCCCGTCAGGTCCGGAAGGAAGCAGCGGTAGCAGAAAGATTTGTGCGACGCAGGTCACCCGAGCCTTCTTTTCTCTCTATATGGCCTATTTAGCAATAGCAAGAAAGTGGCGTCCCCAATGTTTTGAAGATCTGGTGGGACAAAGTCACGTAGTACAAACTCTGACCAACGCTATTCGTTTGAACCGAGTTTCTCACGCCTATCTTTTTAGTGGTGCCAGGGGGATTGGAAAAACATCGGTAGCTAGGATTTTTGCTAAGGCTCTTCGTTGTCCAAACGTTAAGGATGCTATCCCATGTAATATTTGTAGTGAGTGTACTGCGATTTCAGAGAGTCGTTCGGTTGATGTAGTTGAAATTGACGGGGCCTCAAACAATGGTGTCGAGGCCGTTCGAGGTATCCGAGACAATGTAGCTTATGGAGCTGCCACAGGAACGTACAAAATTTATATTATTGACGAAGTTCACATGCTTTCGTTGAGCGCCTTTAATGCGCTTCTTAAAACCTTAGAAGAACCACCGGCCCATGTGATCTTTTTGCTTGCTACGACTGAGGCTCAAAAAATTCCGTTAACTGTTTTGGGGCGTTGTCAGCGGTTTGAATTTAGAAGGCTGACTGGTCAGCAGATTATTAATCGAATCGAGCAAATTCTTGAGACCGAAGGGATTGTGATTTCTGAAGAGGGGTTACGATTAATTGCAAGCCATAGCGATGGAAGTCTTCGAGATGCTTTGTCACTTTTGGATCAAGTGCTCTCCTACTTTGGAACCCATCAACAAAAGGTTTCTTTTGATGAGAAACAGGTGGTTGAGGCGCTAGGAATTAGCCAAACCAATGTTGTTTCCGATTATTGGAAGTTTATTATCCATAAAGATATCAAAAGACTGCTGGCTTTAATTTCTGAAGCCTATCTTTCGGGTGTCGACTTAAAGCATTTTGCTGAACGTTGTTTGGAAGAGCTTCGTTTTCTCTATTTGATACAGGCGGCTAAGGATTCCAAAGAAACTTTAACTGCCGAGTCTTTAGATGTTTCCGCAGGAAGATTTAAAGAGCTGTCTTCTTTGGCGGAAATTTGTTCTTTAGTGCAGCTTGAGAGAATGGCACAGATTCTTTCAAAAACGATTAGCCAAATCTCTTGGAGTAGTTTGCCGAGGTTTGTTTTAGAAGTGGCTTCGGTTCGCATGACAAAATTAGAAGAATTAGATCAATGGCAGCAGTCGATTCCAGACGCTTCTTCCGGGGATAAAAATAAAATCCAAATGACTGAGGATGGAAGTGCGGCAGAACCCGAAGAGGTTGTCCCAGAAAAAAGAGAACTCAAGTTGGCTCCTAAACTTGAAGTGGTTTCTAAACCTGAAAAGATGCCTCAAAGAATGATGGAAACGCCGGCCCCTGCTATAGAGGAGCCGATGCCCGTGCTTGCTAAGGACAGATCATTTGAGGCGAGCGGAGAAGCAACGCCCGAAGGCCATTGGAGAGCCTTTGTCGAGTTTGTTATGAAGAAACGGCCTTTATTGGGAGCATTACTTAATCACGCTAGTTTTAAGTTGGACAATCTAAACAACGGAAAAGCGGTCACTTTGGGATTTGGCGAAGGCAGTTTTTATGAGAAGCAAGCGAGTGAAAACAAAAACGTTCAAGACACTACAAATTTTCTTAAAACTTTCTTTGGGTCCGAATCGTCGTTAAGTTTTTCTAACTTAGGGGTTAATGTCAGGCAAAGTTTAGAAAAAGGACGACAACAAGAAGAGGCAGCTTTACGAAAAGATGCTTTGGAGCATCCGGCAGTTTCTCAAGCTAAGGAAATCTTTGGTGCTGAGATTGTCGATGTTCGGGTGGAGATCTAATGGAATTCAAAAATGGGAACACAGCTCGCGGGCTAAAAGCACTTGATGAGATGATCTGTGAGTTAAAAAAACTGCCTGGAGTTGGTGAGAAGACCGCAACGCGGTTGGCTTACTTTATTTTAAGACAGCCTGAAAGCTTTGCTTTGACTCTGTCTGACTCTATTAAGAACGCCCGAGAAAGACTTCATTCTTGCAGTCAGTGTTGTACATTTACGGAAGAGGTGATTTGCGAAATTTGTAACAACCCTGAACGATCTGATGAAATTTTATGCGTAGTAGAAGAGCCGTCGGATATGATGGCCTTTGAGAAAAGTCGACAGTTTCAAGGGAAGTACCATGTTCTTCATGGCTCTTTGTCCCCTTTGGATGGGATTGACGAAGGAAAACTTAAAATTCGAGAGCTTCAGAATCGGATCAAGCAAGGGCAGGTGAAAGAGGTGGTTCTCGCTACCAACCCGACAGTGGAGGGGGACACAACGGCCTTGTATATTGCAAGACTCATCAAATACAATGACATCAAGGTGAGTCGAATAGCTCACGGGATCCCGGTTGGGGCTGAAATTGAATATTTAGATGGGGCGACTTTAGGTAAAGCGCTTCAGAATCGTGTTTTGTTATAGTACGGTAAGGAATAATGTCGTTTATTAACTACGCTGCTAAAGAGTTAAATTGTAAGATCGTTTATTACGGTCCTGGATTGGGAGGAAAGACTACCAATCTTCAGTATATTTACAACACGACGAATCCCGACAGTAAAGGCAAGATGATTTCATTGACGGGGGAAACTGAGCGGACATTATTTTTTGACTTTTTACCGCTAAATATAGGTGAGATTCGAGGGTTCAAGACTCGATTTCATCTTTATACGGTTCCGGGTCAGCATTTTTATGATGCTAGCCGAAAGTTGGTTTTAAAGGGGGTCGATGGGATTGTGTTTGTAGCCGATTCTAACGTTGACCGAATGGAAGACAACCTTGAGAGTTTAAAGTCTTTGGATAGCAATTTGAGGGAACAGGGCTATGACATGCACCAGATTCCTTTTGTTTTCCAATGGAACAAGCGAGATGTAGAGAACCCCATTCCTGTCAGGGTGCTTCATGACCAGCTTAATACGTTTGGAGCTGAGGAATTTGAAGCTGTAGCGGTTAAAGGGGTAGGGGTTTTTGACACTTTAAAGTCGGCTTCTAAACAGATCTTGAAAGTTTTAAGAACTTAAAAATTGGATTTTACAAGTTGCTTAACCTTTGACAATATGCGGATTCTGTTCCCGGGTAGCTCAGTCGGTAGAGCAGGTGGCTGTTAACCACCGCGTCGGGGGTTCGATTCCCTCCCCGGGAGCCATTTCATAACATGACTCCAATAAATACGGCTCGACGCGATGCTATCCATTAGAGATTAAAACAAGAGGTACTAATTGAGAGCGCATATTTACCGGCAATTTATGTTCAAGAATTTGAAGTCTCCATTATGCCCAAGAAGAGGTTAGATCCGGTTTTCTGGAGAACTGCTCAACGGGTAATCCGCGAAATAAATATTCCTCCGTCTGAATGGGAGGGGGAAGGATTTACGGATTTAATGCTGAATAAAAACCACTCGATTGAAGAGATAGCTTCGTGGCTAGGACATAAAAGCATTAAACAGACGTGGGAGAGTTATAAAAATAGATTGGAGTTAACCTACAAAAACGTTGGTTAACTCCCACCCAAAGCCTATTGCAAAAATAAAAACACTAGAGCCCTACCGCCGAGGCCGACACCAAATTGCAGCAGGCCCGTTAGGATTTATATTCGGTTGAAACGGACAAACCCGGAGGTTAGAAGGGGCCGGTACCGGGAGTCCCTCAATACACTTATCGTTGAACCCAGGAGTCCCAGGATAACAAGGTTCTTGTCTACCAAGGGGTATTTTACATTTTTTATTGCCGTGAAAATTCATACAAGTTCTATGAAGCTGGGGGCCCCTGCAAAATAATGCAGCAGGCCCGTTAGCATTAATACCCCTTTGAAACGGACAATCCATGAGGTTAGAAGAGACTGGGACCAAGGGTCCGGGCGTACACGTAGGATAACAAGGTTCTTGTCTACCAAGGGGTATTTTACAAATTACGCCGAAAATGTTCATACAAGTTCTATGTTGTCTTGGTCTTGGCACTGCTTGCAATGCATTTGGGTTGAGTGCCTCTGCTTGCAACTGATTTACGTTGAAAAGAAGCACCAGTATTGTCAAAAAAAGATATAGCGATTTAAGAGAGTGCACAAAGCCTCCTAAAAGAAATTTTCATTAATTCATTAATAGCAGTATGACTTGTTTTAAAGAACATAATCAAACCATCAAAAAAGGAATTTTCTTCATAATCTAAGAAAAGCAAATTAATCGTATAGAAACTCGCGGCGGCGGATCTAGCCCCGGGAGGGCCCATTAAATCGCTGTTTACTCGCTATAACTTTATTTACGGCCACTATAACCCAACAAGAAATGGGCTTTTATGTTGCTTATCCGTTCAGCTATGGGTGAAAGCCCCAATCATCCGTACAGTTGCGTATATTTCTTTTGCATTTACAAGGTTTGACGCTCTGGCCTGTTGGCTGCGGCGGATTGTTTGGGTCCGAACATTCATGGCCTCTAGCTATGCATGGAAAAGAACTTGCTTGGTTTCCATACCCCCAAGTTCTTATGCAAGTGCCTCTATGACTTTCTGTACACTTATAGCCGAATCTCCAAAGGTGTTTCACCTCCAGGCATTTTGTCCTTGTGTTTTGGGCGGCGCAGGACGGATGTGAGAAAACTTTGAATTCTTGAAGCTGACAGGTTTTTGGCCCTTCGCCTTCCAATGGTTGAGTTAGACAAGTACAGTCAGGTTGACAAATCCCTGGCCTACCATTTTTCAGACAACCAGCATAGGAGCCACATGCGGTACCGTTACATCCTCCTATTATTTCTGCGAAAAGACCTGTGTGAATACTTAACACTATGAAAACTAAATTCCAAAAACTTGGTTTCATCAGTGATCTTGTATTCATAGGACCTCCTAAAAACGTTACTTCCTTAACTTTAGTATGAACTATTTAAAGAAACACAATCAACCCATCAAAAAAGGAATTTTCTTCATAATCTAAGAAAAGCAAATTAATCATGTCGCTAACTGTGTAAAAGTTAGCGTCGTGCTCATCCAAAAGTTGTAATATTGCCAGCTTCAAAAATTGAGTGTTTGTCATGTCGGCGAAGCTAATGATTTAAGATTGGTTTTGCAACATTCTGTGGGTAGCGCGCTTACGATGCTTGTTTGAGTTTGATAATGTCAAACTCAAGTGCTTGTTGCATTCCTTGTGTGTAATGGTTGTCAGTTGTGCGCA
>Ga0194131_10002741_pt1 | contig 28636 bp, 23 predicted proteins | sample TA2KigO120mmetaG_FD_148631 | JGI IMG/M metagenome (GOLD analysis project Ga0194131, IMG submission 148631) | Freshwater microbial communities from Lake Tanganyika, Tanzania - TA2015053 Kigoma Offshore 120m | ecosystem: Environmental > Aquatic > Freshwater > Lake | place: Tanzania: Lake...
CCACGCGTAGGCCTTCCACTTGCCGTCCTTGTCGAGGGCGAGCTTCCAATCGAAGGTGCGGTTCTCCGTCTGCAGGTCGCCCGCGCGGCCCGCGACCTCGATGCGCACCTCCGCCTCGGTGTCGCCCTCCGCGAGCACCTTGCCGTCGTAGGGGCGCCACTTGGACATCGCGAGGTCGTCTTGGCCGCGGATCAGGCCGTCGACGGTGGCGTTGAGCAAGTCGTCGCGCTGCAGCGCGCTCAACTCGGCGAAGGCAGGCTGGCTCTCGTTGCCCGGCCGCGTGCGGCGCTCCTCGGCGAGGCGCGCGAGGAAGATCTGTCCCTGCAGGCGGCCCGCGTTGCCGACGTAGGCCGAGTCGTAGATGTCGCGCACGAGCTTGCAGAAGGCCGAGTCGTAGCCGGTGCGATCGATCACCGGAGGCGGGGTCTTGTCCGACTTGGCGGGCGGCGGCGGGGGCGGCTTGTCCGTGCCGGAGTTCATCGCGATCAGCACGAACACCAGTCCGACGGCGGCGGCGCCGCCGAAGATGAACGGCGTGGCGCCGAGCTTCTTGCTGCCCTTCGCGCCCAGCTCGCGGGCCACGTAGACCTTGCCGCAGTTGCCGCACTTGACCTTGGCTCCCTCCTTGCTGTCCGGGAGCTTCGCCGAGGTCTTGCAGAAGGTGCACTGGATGAGCATGCGTGGCTCGCGGGGGTCAGGGGGCAGAGGCGGAACTACCCCGGCGGGGGAAGGCGGCAACCGCGCTCGGAAGAGGGGCGAACGATACGCGCGCACGGGCGCAGGCCGCAAGGAAAGGCGGGGCGTGGAGCAGGTCGTGGGTGGGCTAGGATGCGCGCCATGGCTCGCCGCAAGTCGCCGCCGCCGAAGAAGCCGACGGGGCCGCGCAAGGCGCCGACGGAACTGCCGCCGCGGCGCAAGGCGCAGGGTGAGTTCGAGCTGGTGTGTCCGTTCCAGCCGACCGGCGACCAGCCGCAGGCGATCGAGCGCCTCGTGCGCGGCGTGCAGGCGGGCCGACGCTTTCAAACGCTGCTCGGCATCACCGGTTCAGGCAAGACCTTCACCACGGCCGCGGCGATCGAGCAACTCGGGCGACCGACGCTGGTGCTGAGCCCCAACAAGACGCTGGCGGCGCAGCTCTACGCGGAGTTCAAGGAGCTCTTCCCGCACAACGCGGTCGAGTATTTCGTCAGCTACTACGACTACTACCAGCCCGAGGCCTACGTGGCCTCGACGGACACCTTCATCGAGAAGGACGCGAGCCGCAACGAGAACATCGAGCGCATGCGCAACAGCGCCACGCGCTCGCTGCTCGAGCGCCGCGACGTGATCATCGTGGCCTCGGTGTCGTGCATCTATGGCCTGGGCAACCCCGAGGCCTACCAAGGCATGGCGCTGCCGATCGCGGTCGGCGACAGCGTGCAGCGCGAGGAGCTCTTGCGGCGGCTGACGCAGATGCAGTACGCGCGCAACAACTACGACTTCCGGCGCGGGACATTCCGCGCGCGCGGCGATGTGATCGAGATCTTCCCGGCCTACGAGGACGAGCGCATCCTGCGCGTCGAGTTGTTCGGTGACGAGGTCGAGGCGCTGGTCGAGGTCGATCCGCTGCGCGGCGAAGTGCTGCGCGAGCTCGAGTCGGCCACGGTCTACCCGGCGACGCACTACGTGGCGCCGATGGACCGGTTGCTCAAGGCCTGCGAGCAGATCGAAGTCGAGCTCGAGGAGCGCCTGGCGGAGCTGAAGCGGCAGGGCAAGTTGCTCGAGGCGCAGCGGCTCGAGCAGCGCGCCAAGCACGACCTCGAGATGTTGCGCGCGACGGGCGTGTGCAACGGCATCGAGAACTACTCGCGCTTCATGGACGGACGCGCGGCGGGCGAGGCGCCGTTCACGCTGCTCAACTACTTCCCCGAGGATTGGCTGGTCTTCATCGACGAGAGCCACGTGACCGTGCCCCAGATCGGCGGCATGTACCGCGGCGACCGCTCCCGCAAGGAGGTGCTCGTCGAGCACGGCTTCCGCCTGCCGAGCGCGCTCGACAATCGCCCGCTGCGCTTCGAGGAGTGGGAGCAGCTCGTGCGGCAGGTGGTGTTCATCTCCGCCACGCCGTCGAAGTACGAGCTCGAGGGCTCGCAGGGCGCGATCGCGGAGCAGATCGTGCGTCCGACGGGCCTGCTCGATCCTTCGATCGAGCTGCGGCCTGCCTCGACGCAGGTCGACGACCTGCTCGGCGAGATTCGCAAGACGGTCCAGTCCGGCTGGCGCGTGCTCGTGACGACGCTGACCAAGCGCTCGGCGGAAGAGCTCACGACCTACTATCAGGAGCTCGGCGTCAAGGTGCGCTATCTGCACTCGGAGATCGACGCGCTCGAGCGCTCCGCGATCCTGCGCGACCTGCGCTTGGGCGCGTTCGACGTGTTGGTGGGCATCAACCTGCTGCGCGAGGGGCTCGATCTGCCGGAAGTGGCGCTCGTCGCGGTGCTCGATGCGGACAAGGAAGGCTTCCTGCGCTCGACGACATCGCTGATCCAGACCTGCGGGCGCGCGGCGCGCAACGTGGAGGGGCGCGTGCTCCTGTACGCCGACAAGCAGACCGATTCCATTCGCGCGACGCGCGGAGAGGTCGAGCGGCGGCGCGCGCTGCAACTCGCCTACAACGAGCGCCACGGCATCACGCCGCGCACGATCCTCAAGCCGATCCGCGACTCGATCGAGTCGCTGTACGACATGGACTACGTCGAGGTGGCCGAGCTGCCGCTGGGGCGTGGCGGGCGCGTGGCGGAGTCGGATCCGGCGCTGGCGTGGGATGCGGGCAAGCTGCGCGGCGAGCTGGCGAAGCTGCGCGACGAGATGCTGCACGCGGCGAGCGAGATGCGCTTCGAGGATGCCGCCAAGCTGCGCGATCGACTCAGAGAGCTCGAGGCGCTCGAGCTCGCGCGCTGAACGAGAGCGAGAAAAATGGCGACGGCCCGCGCGGGGCGGGCCGTCGAAGCGTGTCGAGCGTCGGTGCGCTACTTCGCGGGCTTGGCCATGGCCTTGGCGCGTTCTCCGGCCTTGGTGCCCTTCCACTTCTCCGCGAAATCGACGAGCTTGTCGCGGCGCTTGGCCGTGGCGAGCTTGGCGGTCGAAGCGCGCAGCTTCTCGAACGCCTCCGCGGCGTCGAGCTCCTTCGCGAGCACGGCGTCCTTGCGGATCGCCTCCGCCGCGGACTTGGCGCTCGCACCTTGGGCGGCGGAGCCGAATTCCTTGGCGAGCGCGTCGTAGACCGTGATCGCCGTGCGCGGCTCGCGGTTCTTCGCCGAGCGCTCGGCCGCGGCCACCAGCGACGCGACGTGCGCGTCGAGCTCGCCGAGCAGCGCGCTCGCGCTGGTCTTCTCGGCCTCGGTCGCCTTGGCATCCGAGCCGAATGCCGAGAGCGCCGCGTGCGCCTTGGCGAGCTTGCCCTGCTCGATCGCCTTGGCCTGCTCGGCCACGCGACCCTCGGGGGCCGACGTGGGAGCGAAGGCGAGGAAGCCCGACGGCAGCGGCTTGGCGCCCTTGAGCGCCGCCTCGACGTCGCCCTTGCTCAGCCCCGAGGGGTGTCCCTGCCACAGCAGCTTGCCACCGGGGCCGATCAGAGCCGACGACGGATAGCCGCGGATCTTGAACGCGTTGGAGGACGGACTCCCGGCGCCGACGCGCACGGTGATGCCCAGCTCGTCGACGTAGGCTCCGACCTTGGCGGCGTCCTCGTCGGACACCGCGAGGACCACGAGTCCCTTCTCGCCGTACTCAGCTTGCAGATCTTCGAGGTGAGGCCACGCCCCACGGCAGGGGCCTCACCAGGTGGCCCAAAACTCCAACACGACGGCCTGATTCTTGAACGAGTTCAGGTCGATCTGGGAACCGAGGTGGTTGAACCACGTCGTGGCGGTGACGTTGGGTGCGGCGGAGCCGAGCTCGAGGCCTTCGTCTTGCGAAGGGACGGCGAGCACCGCCAGCGAGCCGAGACCGAGGGCCGCGGCGAGGAACAGGGACTTCATGACTTTGGGCTCCTTTGCACCTGAGGGACGCTAGCACGAGCGGCTCCGACGCAACAGGAGTCAGGAGGGCGGCGGGGGTAAACTTCATGTCCCGTGAGCGAGCCGCGCTGGTCGATCGAGGCAGTGCCCGAGAAGCCGGGTGTGTACCTGTTCCGCGACGACGCGGGTGGGGTGCTGTATGTCGGCAAGGCGCGCAGGCTCAAGAGCCGGTTGCGCGCGTACCGGCGGCCGGGCGGCGACGGGCGGCTCTTGATCCGCTTCATGGAGGACATGGCTGCGTCGGTCGAGACGATCGTGACGCGCACGGAAGCCGAGGCGCTGCTGCTCGAGGACGCGCTCATCAAGCGCCACCAGCCGCCGCACAACATCCGGCTCAAGGACGACAAGTCGTTCCGCATGCTGCGGCTCGACGACGAGGATTTCCCGCGCTTCAAGTTCGTGCGCGAGCACAATCCGCGGCTCGATCGACGCGCGGGAGAGCGCAAGGGGCGCGCGCGGCTGTTCGGGCCGTTCGTGAGCTCGCGCGCGCTGCGCCAGATGCTCGGCGAGCTGCATCGCGTGGTCCCGCTGCGCGACTGTCCGGACTCGGTGTTCGCGCATCGCACGCGAGCGTGCATCAAGCACCAGATCGGCCTGTGCTCGGCGCCGTGCGTCGGTCTGATCTCGCGCGAGGAGTACGCCAAGCTGGTCGAGAAGGCGGCGGCGGTGCTGCAAGGGGACATCGACGAGGTCGAGGCCGAGCTCGAGGGCCGCATGCTCGCGGCGTCGGCCGACATGGAGTACGAGCGCGCCGCGGCGTGGCGCGATCGGCTCGGTGCGCTGCGCCGCACCGTCGAGCGCCAAGGCGTGCGGCCGAGCGACAAGCGCTCGCGCGATGTGCTCGCGCTCGCGCGGCGCGGGAGTGACGCGGTCGTGCACCGGCTCGCGTTCCGCGACGGACGGCTGGCGGAGAGCCGCTCGCATGTATTTTCCTCGGAATTGCCGGACGAGGAACTCTGGCACGATGTGCTCACGGCGCTGTACGGCGCCGGACGCCGCGAAGTGCCGCCGGAAGTGGTGCTGTCGGTCGCTCCCTCGGAGCTCGAGTTGCTCGAGAGCGCGCTCGGCGCTCCCACGCGGCTGGTGGTCCCGCAGGCGGGCGAGCGGCGGCGCATGCTCGACCTCGCGCACGAGAACGCGTGCAGCGCGCTCTCCAAGCGCGAGAGCGAGGCGGCCTTCGAGGTGCAGGCGCTCGAGAAGCTCGCGGCGCTGTGCGACCTCGGCGAGCCGCCGGAGGTCATCGATTGCTTCGACATCTCGAACTTGCAGGGCACGAACATCGTCGCCAGCCGCGTGCGCTTCCGCGGCGGGCACGCGGACAAGTCCGGCTACCGGCGCTTCAAGGTGCGGGGCGTCGAGGGTCAGGACGACTTTGCCTCGATGAAGGAAGTCGTCGCTCGCTCGCTCGCGCGCGGCGTCGAGGACGAGGATCTGCCGGATCTGGTCGTGATCGACGGCGGCGCGCAGCAGCTCGCGAGCGCGCTCGCGGCGCGCGACGAGGCGGGCGCGTGGGACCTGCCGATGATCGGGCTCGCGAAGGCGCGCTCGGAGCGCAACGTCGGCGGCGCGCGCAAGCAGCGCAGCGAAGAGCGCGTGTTCTTGAGCGGCGTCGAGCAGCCGATCGAGCTCGGCCGACACGATCCCGCGCGGCTGTTGCTCGAGCGCATTCGCGACGAGGCGCACCGCTTCGCCATCACCTACCACCGCCGCGAGCGCGGGCGCATCACGAGCCATCTCGACGCGATCGAGGGCGTCGGCGCGGCGAAACGCAAGGCGTTGCTGCGGCGTTTCGGGAGCGTCGCGGGCGTGCGCGAGGCGACGCTGGAGCAGCTCGCGGGCGTGCCTGGCATCGGCGCGGAGCTCGCCGGACGGATCCGAGCCGCGCTGGAGCAGCAGGCGGCACCCTGAAGGGGGATGTTCGAGGCACGCTGTTCGACGAGCGCTGATCCAAGCCCGTCGCCCGCGTCTGCGCAGGTCGGAGGCTGCGCGCGCTCAGCGTTCGCCGATCACGATCTCGATGGGCTGCGACGGGTCTGCTGGCTGCGGAAACTCTACGGGCGACGATCCGGGGGCGGAGACTTCGATGCGGCCTCCCGGCAGGAACGGCAGCGGTCCGAGGCGGAAGGACCCGTCGGGTTCGCTCCAGCCGTGCTGGCTCTCGTGCTCCAGCGGCGGCGCGACCAGCCCGAAGCGCACGAGCGCGTCGCCCGCCGGAATCGCGTACAGGCTGGCGTCGGACACCGGCGCGCCGCGCGTGTCGATCAGGCGACCGCGGAACTCGACGGCGGGTGCGAGCACGAGCAGATAGTCGTCTTCGCGCTCGGCCGCGAGGTAGCGTTCCCCTCCGATCAGGATCCAGCCCGAGCCAGAGGCCGTGAGCTCGCCCTGCGGCTCCTCGAGGGTGAGCTCGAAGCGACCTTCCGCGCCGGACTCGGTGCGCGCCTCGGACAGGAATGCGTGAATGCGCTGGACGCCGATCCCCGGGAGCGGGTTGCCGCTCGCGTCGACCACGCGTCCGCGCACGCTGCAGCGCAGGCTCGGGATCGAGAACTCGCTCTGCGGCGCGGCCTCGGCGTCCGCCTCGCCGGGCTCGAACGGCGGCGGGTCCGCGCTGTTCCCCAGTGCGCCCCGCTCCAGCACAGCACGCTGCGCGGCGAGATCGACATACTGCAGGCCCTCGCTGCGCTCGCCTTCCTTCACCAGCAGGAAGTACCCGCCGAAGCCGAGCAGCACGAGCGCCGCGAGCATCTTGCGAACCCAGAGATTGGCCATGGCTTGCAGGGGCGAAACTAGCCATCTCGCGCGCGGATGTCTATGCCCGCGGGTGATACAGCCGATGCAGCGCGAGCACATGCTCGCGATCGAGGTGCGTGTAGATCTCGGTCGTCTGCACGGAGGCGTGGCCGAGCATCTCCTGCACGCTGCGCAGATCGGCTCCGCCTTCGATCATATGCGTCGCGAACGAGTGCCGCAGCGTGTGCGGCGTGATGCGGACCGTCAGGCCGGCTCGCAGCGCGGCGGCCCGCACGCGCCGCCAGGCGTTGGTGCGATCGAGGGGCGCGCCGCGGTGCGTGACGAACACTTCGCGGCGCGCGGCCGAGCCGGGCACGCGGCGGCGTCCGTGCTCGAGCCAGCGCGCGAGGGCCTCGCGGGCGCGCTCGCCAACGGGGACGAGCCGCACCTTGCTGCCTTTTCCATGCAAGCGCAGCACGCGCAGCTGCGGATCGAGACCGTCGGTGAAGAGCCCGCAGGCTTCGCTGACGCGCGCGCCGGTGGCGTACAGGACTTCGAGCAAGGCGCGGTCGCGCTGGTCGCGCCAGCCCTCGCCCGCGGGCGCGCACAGCAGCCGCTCGACCTCCTCGACCGACAGCGCGCGCGGCAGTGCGTGGCGCAGGACCGGTGCCGCGAGCAGGCTCGCGGGGTCGGCGCCGATGCGACCCTCGGCCGCCAGATGGCGGAAGAGCATGCGCAGGGCGCACAGTCCGCGCGCCACGCTGGCCTCGGCGGCGCCGGCCTCCCGCCGCGCGGCGAGGTAGGCCACGAGCAGGTCGGAATCGACGGCCGAGAAGTCGCGCGCGCCGCGCTCGGAGAAGCAGCGCGCGGCGGCCTCCAGGTCGCGGCGGTAGGCCTGCAGCGTGGCCCGCGCGAGCCCGGCCTCGACTCGTAGGGCTTCGAGGAAATCCGCCAGCGCGGCGCGGAACGGGGCGGGCAGGGGCGCGGCGGCCATGGAGGAGAGCGTGAAGTGCCGCGCGCGGCGCTGCAAGCCTCGGGCGACGCCGGCTCGCTTGACGGGCGAGGCCGCGGGGATATCCTTTTGCGCCCTTCGGAGTTCCCGTAGGGGGGATTTTCTACCGTCGGAGCACCTGCGCCACCCATGGCTACCAAGAAGCCCGCCAAGCTGTCCCCGAAGGACCTCGAGGAGTTCAAGGCCCTGCTGCAGAAGGCCAAGGCCATCCTGAGCGGGAACCTCTCGCAACTCGAGGAAGAGGCGTTCAGCCAGAACGGCAATGTCGACGCCGCGGAGTCGCGGCCCGGGGATTCGGCCGACGGCTACTACCAAGAGTTCAACCTGCAGCTGCTCGAGAACGAGGAAGAGGCGTTGGCGCAGATCCTCGAGGCGCTCGAGCGCATCGAGCAGGGCACCTACGGCAAGTGCGAGGGCTGCGAGCAGACGATCAACAAGGAGCGCCTGCGCGCTGTTCCGCATGCGCGCATGTGCATCGGCTGCCAGCGGCTGGCCGAGCGTCGCGGCTACTAGGCTCGAGAGGCGCGTGCGTGAGCGAGACGAGCAGCACGGATGTCGTGGTGCGCCCGACGGCGCGACAGGTGAGCCTGCGCTTCGTGATCGTGGCGGCGCTCGTGATCGCAGACCTGTGGAGCAAGAGCGCGGTCTTCGCGTGGCTCCAATCGAGTCCTCTGCCGGAGGGCATGGGCTACGATGACCACGGCCATCACCGCTACAAGATCTGCGGCGAGTGGTTCAGCTTCATGCTGTCGTGGAATCCTGGCATGGCGTGGGGCTTCGACCGGCTGCCGACATGGCTGCTCGTCGGCGGGCGCGGCGGCGCCGTGGCGTTCCTCGCTTGGCTGGTGGCGCGCTCGAGTCCGGTCCAGCGCACGATGACCGCGGCGCTCGTGCTGATCCTCTCGGGCGCGGCCGGGAACCTGTACGACAACCTGTGCATGGCTCCGCGCCGTGTCGGAGCGTGCTTCGGCGAGGTGCGTGACTTCCTGGACGTGTACTTCCCCGTGTGGGACTGGCACTTCCCCACATTCAATGTCGCCGACGCCTGCATCACGGTCGGCGCGGTGCTGCTGATACTCTCGAGCCTGTTCACGCCGCGTTTGAAGTCGGCGGCTTGAGCGGCCCTCGCGCGGGACGATTGCTCGATCGGGACATGACGCGTACGCTCGTCGCCCAATGGCTTCCCTGACCGTGGACTGCGGCGGACTCGCGCTGCGCAACCCGATCCTGTCGGCCTCCGGCACATTCGGGCACGGGCTGGAGATGCAGCACTTTGCGCCGCCGCACACGCTCGGTGCTCTGGTGAGCAAGACCGTCACGCTCAAGCCGCGCCCCGGCAATCCGCACCCGCGCATCGCCGAGACCGAGGCGGGTCTGCTGAACTCGATCGGGCTCGAGAATCGCGGCATCGAGGCCTACCTGCGCGATGTGCTGCCGGCGATGGCGGGCGCGGATTGCGCGGTGGTGACGAACATCGGCGGCGAGAAGATCGAGGACTTCGCCGAGCTGGCGCGGATCCTCGATGGACGCAGCGAAGTCGACGCGCTCGAAGTCAATCTCTCGTGCCCCAATGTGCAGGGCGGAAAGCTGCCGTTCTCGACGGATCCGCGCGTCGCGCAGGCCTTGATCCGCGGCGTGCGTGCGGCGACGAACAAGCCCGTGTTCGCCAAGCTCAGCCCCAATGTCACGGACATCGGCGACATCGCGCGCGCCTGCGAAGCGGCGGGCGCGGACGCGCTCACGGCGGTCAACACGCTGCTCGGCATGAGCGTCGATTGGCGCACGGGAGCGCCCGGCATCAACACCGTGATGGGCGGCTACTCGGGCGTCGGCATCAAGCCGGTGGCGCTGCGCTGCGCGTGGCAGTGCGCGCGGGCGGTCAAGATCCCGGTGATCGGCTGCGGCGGCATCGGCAAGGCGAGCGATGTGCTCGAGTACTTGGTGGTCGGCTGCAGCGCGGTCCAAGTGGGCACGAGTTGCTTCAGCGATCCTTCGAACATCGCGGAGCTCGCTGCGGAGATCGAGAGCCTGCTCGACGCGCGCGGAATCGCCGATGTGCGCGTGCTGATCGGTTCAATCCGTGCCGGCGCTCCGACTCCCGCGTGCGCGACGGCGCCCAGCTCGTCGGGGGATGCGGCGGCGGTGGGGAAAGCCTGATGCGCCTCGACGCCCTCACTCCGGCCCACTTGCGCAGCGCGATCGATCTCTATCTGCGCCACGCCTATCCGCCGGGCATGGGCGGACGGCCGCGCATCACATCCGCGGACTTCGCGGGGCACGAGACGATCGGCTCCGCGCTCGAGGCCATGGATCGACTGCGGGCGATTGATGTCGAGGGGTGTCGGCGCTACTCGCTGCAGGTGGGAAACCACCGCTACCCGTTCATGAAGCTCGTGGTGCAGGAGTACCTCGTCAACGGCGAGTACTTCTTCGCGGTCGACACCCACGACGACCTCGACGTGCGACCGCACCACCCCGACTACCACGCGTTTCAGGAGCTCAAGGCGCACAACCGCGGGCTCAAGCTCGAGGTCGAGAGCGCGTGGCGTTCGGCGGGGCTGCCGACGCTCGACGACCTGCGCAGCCTGTGCGAGGAGCTGGTCGGGCGCGAGAGCGAAGTTTGCAACGGCCTCTCGATCCTGCTCGTCGAGGACGATGTGGCGGTGGCGTTCGCGTTGCGCACATGGCTGCGCGCGAAGGGCTATGCAGTCGAGCTCGCGCACACCGGCGAGCGCACGCTGGAGCGCCTGCGCGAGGGGCCGCTGCCGGACCTCGTGATCCTCGACTTCGAATTGCCCGGACTCGACGGGGAGAGCGTGCTCGGCGCGATCCGCGGCGACCCGCGCACGGCCGCGGTGCGCGTGCTGATGGCCACGGCCTCCAAGATCGACCTCGCGCGGCTCGCGCAGGTCAATGGCGTGCTGCACAAGCCCTACCCGCGCGAGCTCTTGTTCACGACCCTGCGCCAGATGCTCTCCGGCCGGCAGGGCGCGCTCGCTGGCTCGGGCCGCTGAGACGCGGCCGCGGGCACGGGCCGCACGGCCCTGTCGGCGCCGTCGGGAGGCTCCTTTCGGGGGCTCGGCCTTCCATCGGGGCGTTCGAGGGCTTTCAATGTGCGGCTCGCACGGCTGACCGGGGGCCCAAGGCGGCCCGAGCCCTTCCAGACTGCACTCCTACACATGGCTTTTGACTGGGATTCGTTCAGCGACAAGTTCTCGATCTTCGGCGAGGGCTTCGGCCGTTGGCTCAAGGGCGCGTTTGGCTCCCAGAACGAGCGCGTGGTGCGGGCCATGGTGCCGGTCGTGGCGCAGGTCACCGAGCTCGAGAAATGGGCCCGGAGCCTCTCGGGTGAGCAGTTCAAGGCCGAGTCCGCGGCCTGGCGCGAGCGCCTCAAGGGGCTCGAGCTCGAGCAGCAGCGCGCCATCCTCGACGAGATCCTGCCCAAGGCCTTTGCCCTCGTGCGCGAGGCCAGCGTGCGCACCCTCGGGCTGCGCCACCACGATGTCCAGATCGTCGGCGGCATCGTGCTGCATCAGGGTGCGATCGCCGAGATGATGACCGGCGAGGGCAAGACGCTGGTCGCGACCTTGCCACTGTACCTGAACGGCCTGACCGGGCGTCCGGTGTTCCTGGTCACGGTCAACGACTACCTCGCGCGGCGCGACTGCGCGTGGATGAAGCCGATCTTCGACTACCTCGGGCTCACCAGCGGCGCGATCCAGTCGAACATGGGCTCGTGGGAGCGCAAGCCGATCTACGCCTGCGACATCGTCTATGGCACGAACAACGAGTTCGGCTTCGACTACCTGCGCGACAACATGAAGACGCGCGCGGACGAGCAGGTGCAGAAGAACCTGTACTACGCCATCGTCGACGAGGTCGACAGCGTGCTGATCGACGAGGCGCGCACCCCGCTGATCATCTCGGGGCCGGCGCAGGAGTCGAGCGGCAAGTACCAGATCGCCGACGCGGTGGCGCGCAAGCTGCAGCGCGAGACGCACTTCGAGGTCAAGGAGAAGGAGCGCAGCGTGACGCTGGTCGAGGCGGGCATCATTGAGGCCGAGAAGCTCGTCGGCGTCGAGAGCTTCTACCTGCCGGGTAACGAGGACTGGCCGCACTACATCGAGAACGCGCTGCGCGCACACAACCTGTACGCCAAGGACGACCAGTATGTGGTCGAGCCCGGCGAGGACGGGCAGCCCGAGGTGATCATCGTCGACGAGTTCACGGGTCGAAAGATGACCGGACGGCGCTGGTCCGAAGGCTTGCATCAGGCGGTCGAGGTCAAGGAAGGACTCAAGCCGCGGCAGGAGAACCAGACGCTCGCGACGATCACATTCCAGAACTACTTCCGCCTGTTCACCAAGCTGGCGGGCATGACGGGCACGGCGCTGACCGAGGCCAACGAGTTCTGGAAGATCTACAAGCTGCGCGTGGTCTCGATCCCGACCAACATGCCCGTGGCGCGCGACGACCGACGCGACATCGTGTACCGCACGAGCCCCGAGAAGTGGAAGGCGATCGTCGAGGAGGTCGACGGCGTGCACAAGCGCGGCCAGCCCGTCCTGATCGGCACGACCTCGGTCGAGAAGAGCGAGCACATCTCCAAGCTCCTGCGCCAGCGCGGCGTGAAGCACGAGGTGCTCAACGCGAAAAACCACGAGCGCGAGGCGAACATCGTCGCGCACGCCGGCGAGATCGGGGCCGTGACTGTCGCGACGAACATGGCCGGCCGCGGCACGGACATCAAGCTCGGCGGCAACTACGAGTGGCGGCTCGCCCGCGCGCTCGAAGAGGCCGGGTTGCAGCAGGGCGATGTCGAGAAGCTCGACGAGATCGCGAAGGTGCGCGAGCAGGTGCGAGCGGACTGCGAGCGCGATCAGGCCAAGGTGCTCGAGCAGGGCGGTCTGTATGTGCTCGGCACGGAGCGCCACGAGGCGCGGCGCATCGACAACCAGCTGCGCGGCCGCTCGGGCCGTCAGGGAGACGCGGGCGTGTCGCGCTTCTACCTGTCGCTCGAAGACGACCTGATGCGGCGCTTCTATCGCGAATGGGTGAAGAACGCGATGGAGAAGATGGGCATGACGGAAGGCGTGCCGATCGAGTCCGGGATGGTGACGCGCGCGATCGAGAAGGCGCAGCGCAAGGTCGAGGACTACAACTTCGAGATCCGCAAGTCGTTGCTCGAGTACGACGATGTGATGGACCAGCAGCGCAAGACGATCTACGCCGTGCGGCAGGATGTGCTGGAGAACAAGGGGCTGCGCGAGCGCGTCGAGGAGTTCCTCGTGCAGTCGATCTCGCGCAACGCGGGCGTTCACGCGAAGGACCCCGACGGATTCGGGGCGTGGTACCAGCGCGCGTTCGGGCTCGAGCTCGACAAGGCTGCGGCCGCCGCGGCCACCGAAAAGACGTCGGAAATCGGTGCGGCGGTCGCGCTCGCGAAGCGCGCCTACGACGAGCGCGAGACGAACATCGGCGCGGAGATGATGCGCCGCGTCGAGCAGTACCTGCTGCTCAACACGATCGACTCGCGCTGGAAGGACCACCTGTACGCGATCGACGCGCTCAAGACGGGCATCGGGCTGCGCGGCTACGGCCAGCAGGACCCGAAGAACGAGTACAAGCGCGAGGGCTTCCAGCTGTTCCAGAACCTGCTCGCGGCGATCGAGGACGAGGTCGCGAGCCTCGCGCTGCGCATTCGCGTGCAACCCGAGGGTGAAGCTCCGCGCGCGCCGCCCAGCGCGGTCGAAGCTCCGCGTCCCGCACCCGTCGATCCGGAGACGGCCGCTGCGCGCCAGCGCGCCGCCGAGCGCCTGCGCGCCGTGGCACGCCGTGCCGCGGAGGGGGCGGCGAATCCCGCGGCGCCGCAGCCTGCGAGCCCTCCGGTTCCCGCAGGCCCGGCATCCGCGCGGCCCGCAGCAGCGTCGGCTCCGGCGCCGTCGCCTGCCAGAGCTCCGGGCGTTCCGATCCCCGCCGCGCAGGCCTTCGATCTCAAGCGCCGCCTCGACGCGATCCAGCGTGCGAAGGAGGCGCAGTCCGGTCCTGCTGCCAAGGGACCGGATGTCGAGCGTGTCAGCCGCAACGAGGCGTGCCCGTGCGGATCGGGCAAGAAGTACAAGCGCTGCCACGGGGCGGCCGAGGGCGAGGGCGACTAGCTCGCGCCGCGCACGGACGTGGTTCCGCCGCCGATCACGCGCGATCCCAGCCCGGGCGTGCTGCGCGGGCTCTTGCACGGCGCCTACGACCTGCTGTGGCTGGCGGCACTCGCCGCCGGAGCGCCGTACTTCGTGCTGCGGGGCGTGTTCGACCGCAGCTTCGCTCGCATGGCGGCGCAGCGGCTCGTGATCGACGCGCCGCTGCCACGGCGGACGCGCCGGAGAATCCTGATCCACGGCGTCTCGGTGGGCGAGGTCAAGGGCTCGGCGCCGCTGGTGCGGCTGCTCGCCGAGCAGGAGCCCGACACGGAGATCGTGATTTCCGCGACCACGGAGACCGGCCTCGAAGTCGCGCGGCAGGTCTTTCCCACACGGCCGATCCTGCGCTTCCCGATCGACCTGTCGTGGTGCGTCGAGCGCTTTCTCGCGCGCGTGCAGCCCGACCTCGTGGTGCTGGTCGAGCTCGAGATCTGGCCCAACTTCCTGCGGCTGTGCAATCGCCGCAGCGTGCCGGTCGCGGTCGTCAATGGCCGCATCACCGAGCGCAGCTTCCGGCGCTACCACCGCTTCCGCAGCACGCTGCCGCAGTTCACTCGCATCTCGCTCTTCTGCGTGCAGCTCGAGGAGTATGCGCAGCGCTTTCGCGACCTCGGCGGCGCGAGGGAGCGCGTGGTCGTCACCGGCAACATGAAGGCCGACGGGCTGTTCCGCGAGCCGACGCCGGAGCGCACGCGCAAGGTCGAGGAGCTGCGCGGGCTCTTGGGCGTGCGCTCGGGGCGGCTGACGATCGTGGCGGGGAGCACCCATGCTCCGGAGGAAGGCTGGTTCGTCGAGGCCTGCCTCAGCGCCGTGCCCGGGGCGCGGCTGGTAGTGGTTCCGCGCCACCCGCCGCGCGCGCCCGAGGTCCGGCGCGAGCTCGCGGCGCTGGGGATCGAGCCACAGATGCTGACCGAGCTGCGGCGGGGCGAGAGCGTGGACCTCGAGCGCCCGCTGGTCGTCGACACGATCGGCGAGCTCGAGGCCCTGTACGCGCTCGCCGACATCGTCTTCGTCGGCGGCAGCCTGATCGCGCACGGTGGCCAGAACATGCTGGAGCCGGCGGCGCAGGGCTGCGCGGTGGTGTGGGGCCCGCATGTGCACAACTTCCGGCAGGAGGCGGCCTTGCTCGAGAGCGCGGGCGCCTGTCGCCGCGTGGCCGATCGCGCGGAGCTGGCGCGCGTGCTGCGCGAGCTCGCGGCCGATGCCGGCGAGCGCCGGCGCATGGCCGTGGCTGCCCGGGAGGCCGTGGCGCTCCAAAAGGGAGCCACGAAGCTCACGCTCGAAGCCCTGCGCGGCCGATGCCGGTAGCTCGACACGCGGCGCGCGCCATGACACGGGTCGCAGCTTGGTTGGTTGGGGGGGTAGGGGTAGACTCTTCCCGCTCTTCGGCTGGCTGGGCTCGAGATTCCGGCGCGTTGCATCCGTTCATCCGCATCCGTCGATAGGTCCCTTGCCCCGCTCCGCGGGCCTCTTCTGGAACCCTCACCACCGCACACGATGGCACGCCAACTGTTCACCTCCGAGTCCGTCTCGATGGGGCACCCTGACAAGGTCGCCGACCAGATCTCCGACGCGGTCCTCGACGCCTACCTCGCGCTCGACCCCAACGCCCGCGTGGCCTGCGAAGTGCTCACGACCACCGGGCTGGTCGTCGTCGCGGGCGAGATCACCACCAAGAAGCCGGGCGTTCCCGCTGTCGATTACCAAAACATCGCGCGCGGGGTCCTGCGCCGCATCGGCTACACCGACGAGTCGGCCGGCATCAGCGCGGACTCGTGCTGCGTGATGACCGTGGTCGGCAAGCAGTCGGATGACATCTCGCTCGGCGTGACGGCCGAGACGGCGGTGGAGAAGGAGCAGGGCGCGGGCGACCAGGGCCTGATGTTCGGCTACGCCTGCGATGAGACGCCCGAGTTGATGCCGTTCCCGATCTACTACTCGCACCGCCTCGTCGAGAAGCTCGCCGACCTGCGCTTCAACAAGTCGATCCCGTGGCTGCGCCCGGACTCGAAGAGCCAAGTGACGGTCGAGTACGAGGGCGACCGGCCGGTGCGCGTGCACACGGTGCTGATCTCGACCCAGCACGCGCCGGAGGTCTCCCACGAGGAGATCAGGAAGACCGTCATCGAGCAGGTCATCAAGGCCGTGATCCCGGCCAAGTTCCTCGACGAAAAGACCATCTACCATGTCAACCCGACCGGTCGCTTCGTGATCGGCGGGCCCCACGGCGACACGGGCCTCACGGGCCGCAAGATCATCGTCGACACCTACGGGGGCATGGGGCGCCACGGCGGCGGGGCGTTCTCCGGCAAGGACCCGAGCAAGGTCGACCGATCGGCTGCCTACGCGGCGCGCTGGGTGGCGAAGACGATCGTGGCCGCGGGCCTCGCCCGGCGCTGCGAGGTGCAGGTCAGCTACGCCATCGGCATCGCCAAGCCGCTCTCGGTCCGCGTCGACACATTCGGGACGAGCAAGGTGGGCGAGGCTCGGCTCACCGAAGCCGTCTCCAAGGTCTTCGACCTGCGCCCGGCGGCGATCATCAAGGACCTCGACCTCAAGCGCCCGATCTACGAGCAGACGGCCTACCACGGCCACTTCGGCCGCCCGAACTTTCCCTGGGAGCAGACGGGGCGCAAGGACGCCCTGTGCGCCGCGCTGGGGGTTTCGGCGCAGGCCTGAGAGCACGCGCTCCGGCACGATCTCGCGGACCTCCGCTCCCTTGGGAAGCGGAGGTCCGCTGCACTTGGCGGAAGGTGGCTCGGGAGGAGGGAGCGTGCGAAAGAGCACGGCTGGTCCGTGACTCCGGCTCCGCAGGGGGGTACAACCGCGCACGGTCCAAGGTCGGGCTCGGCGCGCGCGTCGCGTCGTCTCGCGGCCCGCAACGGAAATCTCGCCCATGCGAAACGCTCTCCAGACTGCACGCCGCGCCGCGCGCGCCGGCTTCACCCTCATCGAGCTGCTCGCGGTGATCATGATCATCGGGATCCTCGCGGCGTTCCTCCTGCCGCGTATTCCCGAGGCTCTCGACGCCGCCAAGGTCACGGCCTGCAAGGCCAACATGGGCGAGATCTGGAAGGGCATGCAGATCTACAAGCAGAGCCTCGACCGCGCTCCGAGCCAGTCGGGGGCCAAGTTCTTCGCGGAGATCGTCTCCAAGGACATGCTCGAGAACACCAAGGCCACGGCCAAGAAGATGACCTGCCCCGGCGTGGAGACCTCGGCGCTGCCGGGCCTGCAGGGCAAGGTCGAGACCGACTGGTACAAGGACCTCGAGGCGATCGACGGGACGTACAGCTCCTACGCGGGCCGCGACTGTAAGAACTACCCGCTGCGGCAGTTCCCGGGCTCGGGCAAGGAAGTTCTCGTCGCCGACGACAACGACCCTGAGATGAACCACCGTCATACCACCGTCGCGCTGATGGCCGATGGTTCGGTGAACACGTGGGAGATCGCGCTGCTGAAGGAGTCCGGCGTGCTCGGGCCCGACGAGATGCACCTGATCGTCGGACCGGATTCGCCGGTCGAAGAGCTGCGCAAGCTCTCGCTCGACTGAGCGGGCGCGAGCCCGGCGCTCTCGCTCGACTGAGCGGGCGCGAGCCCGGCGCTCTCGCTCGACTGAGCGGGCGCGAGCCCGGCGCTCTCGCTCGACTGAGCGTGGTGCGCGCCCCGCGCGGGCGGTGCCGCGCGAAAGAAGTTCCGGCCGCGAGCCGGCTACCGTGCGGCGCGAGGCTCTCGCCCGCAGCCCCTCTCGTCCGAAGAAGTGCCCCCATGCGACTCCCCGCGACTCTGCGCGCGATCCGACCCCAGCAGTGGGTCAAGAATGTCTTCGTCCTCGCGGCGGTGGCGTTCGCGCGCGCGGACACGAGCGTGTCGCACGATGCGGAGTTCGGGGATGTGCTGCGCTCGCTGTACGCGTTCGCGGCGTTCTGCATCGGGGCGAGCGCGATCTACCTCGTCAACGATGTGCTCGATGTCGAGAGCGACCGCGCGCACCCGACGAAGCGCGACCGGCCGATCGCCGCGGGCGAGGTCGGAGCGCCACTCGCGCTCGCGATGTCGGCGGGCTGCGTCGCGGCGTCGCTGGCTCTCGCATGGCTCGCGGATGCGACGGTGCTCGCGATCACGGCCGGCTACATCCTGCTCAACTTCAGCTACAGCGTGCGTCTCAAGCATGTCGTGCTCGTCGATGTGTTCTGCATCGCGACCGGCTTCCTGCTGCGCGTGCAGGCGGGCGCGTTCGCGGCGCACGCCGAGGTTTCGCACTGGCTGCTGCTGTGCACATTCTTCCTCGCGCTGTTCCTCGCGCTCTGCAAGCGCAGGGCCGAGATCGACCTGCTCGGCGACGAGCGCGGCAGCCATCGCGCGAATCTGATGCAGTACACGAGCGGCTTCCTCGACCAGATGGTCACCGCGCTCGCCGCCTGCACGATCGTGTGCTACACGATGTACACCGTCTCGGACGAGACGGCCACCAAGTTCGGCAGCCGCAACCTGATCTACACCGTGCCGTTCGTCGTGTTCGGGCTCGCGCGCTACTTGCTGCTCGTCAGCCAGCAGAAGGCCGGAGGCAGTCCGACGCGCGTGCTGCTCGGCGGCGACGCGATCTTCGTGGTGAACGCGCTCCTGTGGGTCGCGGCCACGGGCCTCGTCGTCTACGGCTAGTTCAGCGCGGGAGCGCCGTGCGCAGCAGCTCGGCGCGCCGGGCGATGCGTGCGCTCGGCGTGCCATCGGGCGCCGCGTCCCACGCCGCGAGGTCCGCGTCTGGCCGCGAGGCGTACCACGCGCGCAGGGCGGGCTCCGAGGAGGACGTCTCTCCCGCGCCGGTGGCGTAGTCCGCGAGCAGCCATTCGACGAGCGTGAGCGGAGCATCGAGCGGCGAGCAGCGCAGCCGCGCGCAGCCGGCGGCAAAGCGCAGGTCGCGAGGTGTCGACTCTTGGGTGTAGGGTTCGAGCGCTCGAGCGCTGCTTTGGAGCGCGAGGGCGGCGAGCCCGCGGGCTGCAGCGGTGCGCACTTCGAGAGAGCGAGGTGCGCCGAGGCGCGCGCACAGCTCGGCTTCGGCCGGGGCGTAGCCGACGCCGCCGAGTGCTTCCGCGACGAAGATCCCGGCCTGCGGATCGTCGAGCGCGGCGAGCAGGGCCGGCCCCGCGGAGCAACCGCGCGCGCCCATGCGTCCGAGCGACTGTGCCGCGTGGGTGCGGATGTAGCGATCGGAATCGTCGAGCGCCTCCGCGAGCAGCGCCGTGGCGGCGCGGTTCTCGCGCGCGAGCGTGAAGCGACCGTCGTCGACGCCGCGCAGCTGCCACTCGGCGAAGCCCGCGATGACGCGCCAGATCTCGAGCTGGTGCAGCGCGGAGAGCGGCGGATCGGCGAGGCGCGCGTCGGCTGCGAACCACGCCCGGTAGAGCGCGTCCGGCTCGTCGAAGCTGTGCTCGCGCGCGAGGTCATAGAGTGCGGAGTTGGCGCTCGCCCGCAACTCCTCGGTCGCGGCGCTGCGGCGCACGACATACAGCGCGTCGAGACCGGAGAGGTTGTCGAAGCGCGCGAGCGCGCGCGCCATCCAGATCACGGTTTCGTGGTCGGTCTCGTAGCGCATCTGGCGGATCATGCGCGGCACGATCCAGTCCTGCGTGCCTTGCCCGAGGCGCCACGCGCAGTGCGCGCGGACCCACGCCTCGTCGTTCTTGCGCGTGCGCATCGCCTCGATGCGCGCGAGCAGCCGTTCCGCTCCGTAGCGCGTGTCCGCGACGCCGAGCGCCTCGATCGCGGCCGTGCGCTGTGCGGCGGGGAGTGCGGCGTCGTCGAGCCAGCGCGCGAGGATCGGCAGGCTGGCGGGCGCAAGCGACGCGAGTTCCTCGCGCGCGACGCGTCCGAGCGACGCGCTCTCGATCGCATCGAGCAGGCCCGTCACGCGCTCGACGAGCTCCGGGTCCGTACTCGCGGGCTCCTGATTCGGTCCGACCTCGGCCTCGAGCCGCGCCACGCTCGCGCGCGCCACGTCGCGCAGGCTGCTCGCCACGCTCGTAGCCGGAGTCATGGACTGCGGGCTCTCCTCGGAGCAGCCGCCGAGCAGCGCGAGCGCCACCAGCGCACGCTTCACGGCGCAAGCCTCGCGGAGTGCACGAGCGATGCTTCGCGCTCGGGATCGGGGCGCTCGGGATCCGCGTAGTAGGGCGAGAGCTTGTAAAAGAGCGCCACTTCGAGCTCGCCGCGCGCAGCGGGATCCTCGATGCGCAGCGAGATGGTCTGACCCGCGGGCAGCTCGGTGTTCGGCTCGCCGACCTCGAAGCGATAGGGATTGCGGAAGCGGTGCAGCTTGCGCCACTCGCCCCTGGTGCCGTCGCTCGCGATGTCGCGCCAGAAGATGTCCGAGGCGCGGCTGCGCTCGTCGGTGGGGTAGTTGTGGCCCGCGCCGACATTCTCGACTTCCACGACGGGCACGCCTCCATCGCGCGCGACGCGCAGCGCAACGGCCGAGCGCACGAGCTCGAGGTCGTGGCCACCGTGCATCACATGCACGCGGCCCTTCGACGGATCGGAGGGATCGCGCAGCGGCATGTGGCAGCTCACGCAGTCCTGAAAGCCGGGGCCGGGTTGCGCGTAGCGGCTGGCCTTCCACTGATCGACGGTTCCATGCTGGTTGTGGCAGCCGCCGCAGGCCTCGGGGCGAGTGAGCTCGCGCTGTGCGCTCGGGCGGCAGGAGACCGTGGGGTTGTCGAGCGTCCCCGCCATGCGCCCGTCACTCATCTGGTGGCACGCGATGCAGTCGACGCCTTGCGCGCGGCGCGTCGAGCGCGCCAGCGGCCGGTTGCCGATGCCGGTCTCGAAGATGGGCTGTGGTGCGTGGCAATCGATGCAGTCGGTGTTGGAGAAGTTGTCGCTCAGCTTGCGCGCCTCCTCGTCAACCCAAGCCTGCGCGTGCCACGAGTTTGACCACTCGTCGTGGACCTGGCGGTGGCACTCGGCGCACTGGTTCGAGCTCTCCCACGCGACGGGCGCGTGGGCCTTCGCGGGCTCGTGGAAGACCGCCACGAGCGCCCAGGCGCCGAGCGCTGCGACAGCGATGCCGGCGAGCGATCTCGCGTTCATCGCTCATCCTCGATGCGCCCAGCGCGCAGGCGCAGGGTGCGCGTCGCGATCGCGCGCGCCTCGTCCGGTGCGTGCGTGACATGCACGACGGTGAGTCCCAGGCGCTGCTGTAGCTCGCCGAGCTTCGCGAGCAAGGCCGAGCGCAGCTCGCAGTCGAGCGGGCCGAGGGGCTCGTCGAGCAGGAGCAACTTGGGCTCGACGGCGAGGGCGCGGGCGAGCGCTACGCGCTGCGCCTCGCCGCCGGAGAGCGTCGCGGGCAGGCGTTGCTCGAAGCCGCGCAGCTCGACCCACTCGAGCAGCTCGCTCGCGCGCCGAGCGCGCTCGCGGGCGGAGACTCCGGCGTGCTCGAGGACGAACTCGATCTGCCTAGCGGCGCTCATGTGCGGCCAGAGAGCGCCGTTCTGGAACAGGAACCCGATGCGGCGGCGTTCGGCGGGTACGAGCACGCGAGCTCCATCGCTGGCCTTCGTTCCGAACAGGGAAACGGCGCCCGCATTGGGACTCGCGAGGCCCGCGATCGTGCGCAGGAGCGTGGTCTTGCCCGAGCCCGAGGGCCCGACCACGAGCAAGTGCTCGCGCTCGGCGACTTCGAGCGTCAGCGCGTCGAGCAAGGTGCGCGAGCCGATGCGCACGGTCACGGCGTCGAGCGAGACGGCGCTCACGGCAGGAGCTCCAGCCGCTTGCGGGCGAACAGGGACCACAGGAGTCCGGGCAGCACGATCAGGAACACCAAGAGCAGCGCGAGCGCCGCCACGAAGGCGTCGCGACCGAAGTGGATCTGGTTGAAGATGCGGAACATCGCCGTGTGGTTGGCCGCGGGCACGAACAGGGTCGCGTCGAGCTCGCGCAGGGAGAGTACGAAGACCAGCACGAAGCCGCCGGCGAGCGAGGAACGCAGGGCGGGCGCGACGATGCGCGCGAGACGCTGGAGCGGTCCGACACCGGCCATGCGGGCGGCGTCCTCGAGGCTCGGATCGAGCGCGGCGACCGCTCCGCTCGAGATCAGCGCGGCGAAGACCACGAAGCGGCCTGTGAGCAACACGCTGACGAGTGCGTCGCTGTCGTAGAGCGCAGCCGTGGCTTCGCGGTTCCACAGCACGACGATGCCGATGCCGAACAGCACGGCGGGAACGGCGAGCGGCAGGACGAGCCACGGCTCGAGCGCGCGAGCGCGCCGCGAGCGCTCGAGTGCGTGTCCGAGCACGAGCCCGAGCACGACGCAGGCGGAGGCGGTGGCGAGCGCGCTCACCACGCTGTTGCGTACATCGCCGCGGCTGCGCTCGAGCGCACGAGCGCGCCGCGAGCGCTCGAGTGCGTGTCCGAGCACGAGCCCGAGCACGACGCAGGCGGAGGCGGTGGCGAGCGCGCTCACCACGCTGTTGCGTACATCGCCGCGGCTGCGCTCGAGCGCCAGAGAGAAGGCGGTCGCGAGCTCGCTTGAGGACCAACCCTTGTGGCCGCCGCCCGCTTCCCACAGCAGGCGTCCGAGTGGAACGAAAGCGCCCACGGCGAGCAGGCCAGCGCAGAACACGAACGCGGGCCAGCGCCACGGACCGAGCGCGATGGGCGCGCTCGAGCGGAAGTCGGGGACGACCGAGGCGAGCGCGCCGCGGCGCCGCAGCGCGAGGGCGGGCACCAGAGTGAGCAGCGTGAGCGCGATGAGCGGCAACGCCATCGCGACCGCGCGCCCCGCTCGCGCATCGATGCGCCATGTGGCGTAGATCGAGTCGGCGTAGACGCTGAACTTGGGGAGCCCCAGCCACGACACATAGTCCGGCACGGAGAAGTCGTTGATCGTGAAGACGAACGCGAGGCACGCGCCGCACAGGGCGGGCGGGAGCGCGAGCGGCAGCGTGGCGCGCAGCACCGCGCGCGTGCCGCCGGCGAGTCGCGCCGCGTCCTCGAGCCGAGCGTCGATGCGCTCGAAGGCGCGCGCGGCGAACACGGCGACCAGTGGAAATGTGCTCAGCGCGGAGACGAAGTACGCCGCCGGCGCGCCTCGCATCTCGGCCACGGCCGTCCACACCATGGCGAGCATCATCGGCGGCAGGAACAGCGGCACGACGCCCAGGGGGCGCAGCACGCTCGCCAGCGGCATGTCCGTACGCGCGGTCAGAAAGCCGAACGGCACGCCGAGGAGCAGCGCGAGCGCTGCGACGCCCAGTCCGTAGAGCGCCGTGCGTCCGAGCAGCGGCGCGGCATCGGAGGTGAACAGGGCGGAGAGATCCTCCGGCGTCACGCGCGCGGCCATCAGCGCCAGTGGCGCGAGTCCCAGCAGCGCGAACAGCGCCGCGGCGAGGAGCACCAGCGGACGACTCACTGGAGGAAGCGTCCCTTCAGCTGCTCCATGCGCGCTGAGATCTGCTCGCCGACGAGATTCCAGTCGACTGGGATCAGCGTGAGCCGCTCGATGTCGAGCACATGCTCGGGCTTTGGCACCCCCGCGCGCAGCGGAATCTGGGCTCCGTCCGCGGCCGCGAGCTTGGCCTCGACCTCGCGCGAGAGCACGAAGTCGATGAACCGCCGGCCCGCATCGGGACGGGGCGCGTTCTTCAAGAGGCAGATCGTGTTGGGGATCAGGAATGTGCCTGGCGCGTCTTGGTGCGCCGCGTCGCGCTGGTCGGGAACCACTTGGGCGACGGGAAAACCGGCCTGCTTGGCGACCCAGTAGTCGTCGGTGTCGGTCAGGCCGAAGGCCATCGAACCCTCGCGCACCATGCGCATCACCTGCCCGTTCGACTGCACGAAGTTGACGCCTCCGGCCGCGAGTTCGTCGAGCCAACCTTCGGTGGCCTCTACGCCCTTGCTCGCGTACAGCGCCGTCGCGTGCGTGAGCGTGGTTCCCGTCAGCGGCCGCGCCATGCATGTCTTGCCCTTCCACTTGGGATCGACGAGATCGGCGAGCCCGTGGAGCGTGCTCGGGTCGACCTGCTCGGTGTTCACGATCAGCACGCGCGCACGCGCCGCGAAGCCAGTCCAGAGGTTCGAGGCGTCGCGAAACGCCGCGGGAATGTCGCTCGCGCTCGGGCTGGCGTAGGGTGCGAGCAGGCCGTCCTTCGCGAGGGCGACGGTGTGCGCGATCTCGTTGTTCCAAAAGACATCGCAGCGCGGTCGATTGCGCTCCTCGCGCAGGCGCGCCACGAGGCCGACGGTCTTGGCCGCCTCGACATCGAACTCCGCGCGCACGACCAGACCGGTGCGCTGCTCGAACTCGCGCACGAGGTCCTCGGCGAAGATCTGGTCGAGGGCGCAGTAGACGACGAGGTCGGGTTCCTTGGCGCAGCCGGGGGCGAGGGCGAGCGCCGCGACGAACAGGGCGGCGGTGCGAGCCCGGGCCAGCGCGAGGAAGCGGAAGGGAGTGCGCATGGGGTCGATCCTCTAGTCGAGCGGCGGCGCCCGGCCACAGCTTCGCTCGCGGAGGCTACTCGCAGGTGCGCGAACGCTCCACTACAGCTCTCGGAACACCGCTGCGCTGCGCTGCGCTATGCTCTGCGGCCTCGCAACGAGCCCCCTTGACCGGCCTTGGAAGGGCCGGGGAAGTTCCGTGAAGCTAGCCGCACGCCAGTCCCGTCTGGGAACCGAGTCCGCCTTCGAGATCCTCGCCCGCGCCAAGGCGCTCGCGGCCCAAGGCAAGAGCATCGTCAACCTCGGCATCGGCTCCCCCGATTTCCGCACGCCCGAGAACATCGTCGAGGCCGGTCGCAAGGCGCTCGCGGACGGGGCCCACTTCTACACGCCGGCCAAGGGCATTCCCGAGCTGCGCGAGGCGGTGGCCGAGGACTGCTGGACGCGGCGCGCAGCCAAGGTCGACCCGGCCGATGTGATGATCGTGCCGGGCGGCAAGCCGACGATGTACTTCGCGATCTCGATGTTCGGCGAGGAGGGCGCGGAGATCCTGTATCCCAACCCGGGCTTTCCGATCTACGAGTCGCTGATTCGGTACACGGGCGCGACGCCTGTGCCGATCGAGCTGCGCGAAGCCAGCGGTTTCTCGTTCAACCCCGACGAGGTGCTTTCGAAGATCACGCCGCGCACGCGGCTCATCATCGTCAACACGCCCGCCAATCCGACGGGCGGCGTGATCCGCAAGCCCGAGATGGACCGGCTCGTCGCGGGGCTCGAGCAGCACCCGCACATCGCGATCCTCTCCGACGAGATCTACTCGCGCATGTTGTACGACGGCGAGCAGCATGTCAGCCTGTACTCCTACGAGTCGATCCGCGAGCGCGTGATCATTCTCGACGGCTGGTCGAAGACCTTTTCGATGACGGGCTGGCGGCTGGGCTACGGCGTGTGGCCGAAGAGCCTGATCGACATGGCGGAGCGCTTGCAGATCAACTCGAACTCGTGCCCGAGTGCGCCGGTGCAGTGGGCCGGCCTCGAGGCGCTGCGCGGGCCGCAGGTCGCGGTCGAGCGCATGATGAGCGCGTTCGACGCGCGTCGCAGGCTGATCGTCGACGGACTGAACAAGCTCCCGGGTTTCTCGTGCGTGTTGCCCAAGGGCGCCTTCTACGCGTTCCCCAACATCACCAAGACGGGCTTCAAGTCGAAGGAGCTCGAGACCAAGCTCCTGCACGAGGCCGGCGTGGCGATCCTCTCGGGCACCGCGTTCGGCGCGCTGGGCGAGGGCTTCCTGCGCTTCTCCTACGCGGCTAGCGGGGACGACATCAAGGAAGCGCTGCGGCGCGTGACGAACTGCCTCGCGACCGCGGGCGTGAAATGACGCTCGAGCCGCGATGATGCGCGTCTCCGACTTCCGCAGCGACACGGTCACGCGTCCGTCGCGCGACATGCTCGAAGCGATGTTCCGCGCGGACATCGGCGACGATGTGCTCGACGGCGACCCGACCGTGGCCGCGCTCGAGCGGCGCGTGGCGGATCTGCTCGGCAAGGACGGCGCGTGGTTCGTGCCTTCGGGCACCATGGCGAACTCGGTCGCGGTGGGTTCGTGGACGCGCCACGGAGACGAGCTCCTGCTCGAGCGCAGCGCGCACATGGTGCAGTGGGAAGCCGGCGCGGCCGGGGCGCTGCACGGTGTGCAATCGACGACCATCGTCGCGGAGGACGGGCGACTGCCGCTCGACGAACTGCGGCGTTCGATTCGCCTGCGTTCGCTGCACTGTCCGCGTACGACGCTCGTGTGCGTCGAGCAGACCTTCATGGGCTCGGGCGCCGGGCCGGGCGGGCGCGTGGTGCCGCTCGGGCACCTGCGCGCGATCCACGCGCTCGCGCGCGAGCAGGGCATTGCGGTGCACATGGACGGCGCGCGGCTCATGAACGCCGTGGTGGCGTCAGGCGTCCCGGCGCGCGAGTACGCGGCCTGCGCGGACTCGGTGTCGCTGTGTCTCTCGAAGGGGCTCGGCTGTCCGGTGGGTTCGCTGATCGCCGGTCCGCGCGAGTTCCTCGAGCGCGCGCGGCTCGTGCGCAAGCGCCTCGGCGGCTGGATGCGCCAGTCGGGCGTGCTCGCCGCGGCGGGGCTGTACGCGCTCGAGCACAACATCGCGCGGCTCGCCAAAGACCATGAGCTCGCGCGCGAGCTCGCCAGCGTGCTCGACGGCTTCGACGGGCTCGAGTGCTCTCCGAACACGATCGAGAGCAACATCGTCATGGCGCGGGTCACGCATCCGCGTCACACGCCGGAGTCGCTCATGGCGGCGCTGCGCGAGCGCCATGTGCTCGTGCTGCCGCAAGACGCGACCACCCTGCGCTTCGTCACGCACCTCGATGTCTCGATCGAGGACGTCGCCCGCGTGGTCGTCGCGCTCGAGGAGCTCCTCGGCTGACGTCGCGCTCGCCGCGGCCTCGGCTTCCCGTTCACGCCTGACCCCCACGACCCCGCCACCTCACGACCATGGGCATCTTCAAGGCTTACGACATCCGCGGCAAGTACCCCAAGGAGCTCGACGCGCCGCTCGGGCGCAAGATCGGCAACGCCTTTGCTCGTCTGCTGAAGGCGCAGCGCTTGGCGGTCGGGCGCGACATGCGCACCCACTCGCCGGAGCTGCAGGCCGCGGTGATCGAGGGCCTTCGCGACGCGGGTTGCGATGTGGTCGACATGGGCCTGTGCTCGACGCCGATGGCGTACTTCGGCATCGGCTCGCAGGATGTCGACGGCGGCCTCAATGTGACCGCGAGCCACAATCCGGGCGAGTACAACGGCATGAAGCTGTGCTCGCGCGGCGCGCGCCCGATCTCGGCCGCCAACGGGATCTTGGACATCGAGCGTATGGTCGCGGAGGCGCAGCCTCCGGTCGCGGCGCGGCGTGGCACGCTGACGAAGGTCGAGCTGCTCGAGAAGTACGCCGAGCACGTCGTGCGCTTCGCGAAGATCGAGCGCCCGCTCACGGTCGCGGTCGATGTCGCGAACGGCATGGCTGCCCACACGCTGCCGCCGATCCTCGCGCGCCTGAAGAATGTCACGGCGCACACGCTCTTCATGCGGCTCGACGGCACATTCCCCAACCACGAGGCGAATCCGCTCAAGGAAGAGAATCTGCGCGACGTGAAGGCGCTGCTCGCCCAGCACAAGGCCGACGCCGGCATCGCCTTCGACGGCGACGCGGATCGCTGCTGCTTCGTCGACGACACGGGAGAGACGCTCTCGGCGGACCTGATGACGGCGCTGCTCGCGCGCGAGATGTTGCGCGAGAAGCCGGGCAAGCCCGTGGTCTATGACCTGCGCTCGTCGTGGGTCGTGAAGGAGGAGATCGAGCAATCCGGCGGCAGCGCCGTGCGCGACCGCGTCGGGCACTCGTTCATCAAGGCGACCATGCGCCAGAACGGCGCCATCTTCGGTGGCGAGCTCTCGGGGCACTTCTACTTCGCGGACAACTATGTGTGCGATTCGGGCGAGATCGCCTTCGTGAGCGCCCTGTCGATGCTCTCGCGCGGTTCGGACTCGCTTTCCAAGCGTGCTCGGGGCTTGCGTCGCTACCACGCGAGCGGCGAGATCAACTTCCATGTCGAGGACAAGGAAGGTGCGATCGCGCGCCTGCGCGAGAAGTACAAGGCTGGGCGGCAGGACATGCTCGACGGCATCACGGTCGAGTTCGGCGACTTGCGCTCGCCCGACTGGTGGTGGTTCAATGTGCGGGCGTCGAACACCGAGCCCCTCCTGCGCCTGAATCTCGAGGCGCGCACGGCCGCGATCCGTGACCAGCGCAAGGCGGAGCTCGTGGGCCTGCTCGGCACGCCCGTCGATCACTAGGGCGTCCCTGCGTTGGGAAGCAACGGGGCGGGAAGAAACTTCCCGTGCAGGGTGCGGTGACGGACTCGGTGTGACGGTCCGTTGGGAGGATCTGGAACACGGTTCTGGGCCCGCTAGGATCGTGCTCCGGTTGCAGGACCGTCGGCCCCATTCCAGGGGGCGGGTGGCCTCCGTCAGCCGATGAAGGGCCGCGCCCGCATGTTCACGATCCTAGCCCTGCTCGCCTCGCTGGCTGGACTCCCCGCGCAGGACGCGCGGGTCGAGGCGCTCGCGCCTGCGCGCGTGGATGCTGTCGCGCCTGCGCGCGTGGAGCTGCTGAAGGCGTCGGCGTGGCCGGACCTGT
>Ga0194131_10002747_pt1 | contig 28606 bp, 23 predicted proteins | sample TA2KigO120mmetaG_FD_148631 | JGI IMG/M metagenome (GOLD analysis project Ga0194131, IMG submission 148631) | Freshwater microbial communities from Lake Tanganyika, Tanzania - TA2015053 Kigoma Offshore 120m | ecosystem: Environmental > Aquatic > Freshwater > Lake | place: Tanzania: Lake...
ACTGGGCGCTGGTGGCGCCCCCCGGTCTCGATAATGGGACGGTGCGCGCCGAGGACTGGGCGCTCGACGGGTGGGAGCGGGTGGACGAGCGGGTTTTCCGGCGCAGGTGAGGCGGCGGCGGGGGGGCGGTCGACGCCGATGTCGATGTCGTTGTCGCGGCCGCGTTGCCGTCGTCGCTCTCGTGGTGGTGCTGGTTGACACCCCTTGACGCCCCGCCCTCCCCCCGCGCCTACCCATCCCTCGGCACGCGGCAACCCGGAGGCTGCGATCTAGCCGGACTTCCACGCCCGCGAACGGGCAACCTCCGCCTCGTAGGCCGCGATCTCGGCCGCCTCGCGCTCGGGCCTCCAGTCTAGCAACGCGGCCATCCGTCGCGCCACGCGGGGGGCGGCGCCGAGCCCCTGGTCGAGGTCGCGGTAGTAGAGCTGGGTGCGGCGCAGGAGCACGTCGGTGACGGTCTGCGCCAGCTCCTTCTCGACGGCGAAATCGACCTGCGCCAGTCGCTCGGGACGGCCGGGCACCAGCGGTTCGCCGAGCTCCGGCCGCTCCTCGATCCGTCGCGCCACGTCGACGGCGCGCGTGCCGTAGGTGGCCACGAGCAGCTCGGCGGTGTCGTCGTCGATGGCGGGCGCGGCGGCCCTGCACAGGGCCTCCACGCGGGCCGCGTCGTCGTCCTCGGGCCAGCCCACCGCCCCCGGCAGGGGCTGCCGGGCGGTGTAGGCGTCCGCCAGCGGCGTGGCAACGGCGCCGGTGAGACGCAGCATCGCCACCGCGCGGTCGACCACCTCGGCCGCCATCTTGCGGAAGGTGGTGAGCTTGCCCCCGGCGATGGTGATGAGACCGCTGGGATCCACGAGGATCTCGTGCTCGCGCGACACGCTCGAGGCGCTGCCCTCGCTGGAGATCAGCGGGCGCAGGCCCGCCCAGGTGGCGATCACGTCGCCGGGGGCCAGCTTGGCGCCGGGGAAGTACTTGCCCATGCAGTCGAGCAGGTACATCACGTCCTCGCGCGTGGCGGCGACTTCGGCGGGGTCGCCCTGGTAGTCGGTGTCGGTGGTGCCGATGTAGGCGCGGTCGCCCCAGGGCAGCGCGAAGAGCACGCGCTTGTCGGCCGGGTGCGAGCACACCACGGCGTGGCGCAGCGGCAACCGGTCGCGCGGCACGACGATGTGGATGCCCTTGGTGGTGCGGAGGATGCTGGCCCCTGGCTCGCCCATGGCCCGCACGGCGTCGGTCCAGGGGCCGGTGGCGTTGATCACCGCCCGGGCCTCGATCTCCACGTCGGTTTCGCCGTGGGCGCCGCGCGCGCGCACCCCCCGCACGCGACCGTTGTTGTCGCGCAGCAGCCCCGTCACCCGGGTGTAGGTGCGCACCTCGGCGCCGTGGGCCTGGGCGTCGAGCGCCGTCTCCAGCGTGAGCCGGGCGTCGTTGGTGGCGCAGTCGTAGTAGAGCTGGGCGCCGCGCAGGCCATCGCGCTGGAGGCAGGGCTCCTCCTGGGCGAGCTGGCGGGGCGCGAGGTTCTTGTGGATCTTCGGCGAGCGGAACAGCGAGAGCCCGTCGTAGAGCCACATGCCGATGTTCAGCGTGAGGGGGCCGAACTTGGCGTCCTGGTAGACGGGGAAGATGAAGCCGAGCGGGTTGACCAGGTGGGGCGCGATCTCGAGCAACACCCGGCGCTCGCTCACCGACTCGAAAACCAGCGAGAACTCCCCCTGCTCGAGGTAGCGCAACCCGCCGTGTACCAGCTTGGAGGAACGCGAGGAAGTGCCGTAGGCGAGGTCGTTTTGCTCGACGAGGCAGGCGCTGAGCCCGCGCATCGCCGCGTCGCGGGCGGCCCCGGCGCCCACGATCCCGCCGCCGATCACCAGGAGGTCGAATGCCATGGCCGCTCCTATCCGCCTAGGCAGGGCAACTCGGCGCAGTCCACGAGGTCGATGCTGAAGACGCCGGACCTCAAGCTCCAGGACGTGCTGAGCTTGCGGCGCTGAAGCTCAGGGCGCCGGCCGCTCCTTCTTCAACCCCGGCAAGTTCTTCTTCCCTTCCCAGGTCCGGTACTGGAGCGCATCGCTGGCCAGCGCCCGCACCACGGGGTCGGGATCGTCGACCATGGTGCGGAGCGTGCCTTCGGCACCCTCGCTGGGCAGCGTGCGGTAACGATGGAGGGCCGTCCAGCGCACCCGGGGACGAGGGTCCGGCAGGTAGGGCACGAAGGCGCCGGCGCCCACCGACTCGCGGAAGTAGGCCCCCTCGAGCAAGGCGATGTCGATGTCCTCGGCGAGGTCGGTCCCGGCGTAGCGCTGGCCGCCGCCGAAGGTGGGCACGGTGGGCACATCCTCGTCGCCCGGCACCTCGAAGGGCAGGTCATAGCGGCCGAGGCGGCGCTCGGGAGGGAGGGGATCGCCCGAGAGCGCCCTCGTCCACCCGGCGCGCGCGCAGTCGAGGTCACCTGCGCAGAGGCGCACCGCTTCCAGCGCCCAGGCCCCGCGCGCGTGGGGGCTATCGACCTTGGGGGCGGCTGCGGTTCCGGTCCCAAAATACTGGTTGAACCACCATCGTGCACGGATGGTCTCTACCTCGCGCTCGCCGAAGGGGGTGGCCCAGGCCTCCCAGTCGGCCAGAGGCTCGGCCGTGGGCGGTACCTGCCACGCGGCGTGCGCGAAGCAGAACTTGCGGAAACGCCCGGCCTGGTTGCAGTGCCGGAGGCCGTCTTCCAGTTGCCCCGCGCGAGCCAGTTCCTCGCCGCCGCGGAAGTGGCACTCGTCGGCCCAGAGCTCGTCGAAGTCGTCCACGCGCCCGTCGTAGAGCGCGCAGGCGCCGGTCACCGCCGCGAAGTCGGCGGCGCGGCCCCGGGCGGCGGCCACCTGCACGTGGCAGAGCGCGCGGAGCTGGGGATCGAGCCCGGTGCAGTCGGTCACCCGCTCGGGGTTCGCCACCAGCTCCGGCGCCGGCTCGGCGCAGGCGAGGAGCCAGATCACGGGGGCGGTGCGCCCTGGAGGTGGGGGCGGCCGAGGACCTGCTGGCACTTCTCGCGGGCGAAGTCGGTGGTCACCTCGGTGCAGAGCTTGCCCGCCCGAGCAGGCTCCACGGTCGCGACACGGAGGCGAACGAGGTCCCGCTGCAGGGGGTCGCTCACCGCCTCGATCTCGGCCCGCATCGCGGCCTCGTCGCCCGACCGGAGCGCCGCCAGTGCCTTGTCGAAGCGGCAGTCGGCGTCACAGGTGCAGGCGAGGAGCCAGATCACGGCTTCCAGGGGGTGTAGCTCCCCCAGGGGGCGCGCGCGGTGCCTGCGGTGATGGTGGCGAAGTTCGCCCGCCCCACGGCCGCCTCGCCGCTGTCGACGCAGTGCTCGTAGGCGCGGGCCTCGATGTCGCGACGGGTGTCCGCCGGATGGCCGATCGCCGCGAGCACGGCGGCCTTGTACGCGGCCACGGCAGTGGGAGAACGCAGCGCCACCTTGGCGGCGAGGGCCCGGGCGCGTTCTAGTCCCGACGGCAGGTCGGCGGCCAGCTCGTCGACGAGGCGGATGCGAGCTGCCTCGTCGGCGCCGACGCTCTCGCCAGTGATGCCGAGACGGAGCGCCTGGTGGGGGCCGACCACGGCGGCCAACTCGCTCGCGCCACCCGCGCCGGGAAGGATGCCGAGCCCGGTTTCCGGCAGGGCGAACTTGGCGCCGGGCGTGGCGATGCGCCAGTCGCAAGTGAGCGTGAACTCGGTGCCCCAGCCGAGGGCCACGCCGTGGATGACGCCCACGTGGAAGACGGGAACGCGCCGCAGCCGGGCGAGTACCGCCCGTTGCCGCCGGACGTGCGCCTTCACCTCGCCGGTGCTCCAGTCCCCGCGCTCGGTGACGTTGGCGCCGGCGATGAAGATGGGCGCCCCCTTGGGCGAGAGGCGATCGCTGAAGGAGATGAGCGCACCGACCGGTGCGGTTTCCAGCCAGTCGCAGAGACGCTCCCACTCGCCGATCTGCTGGCGGCCCATCTCGTTGGCCTTGCCGTGGTCGATGCGGAGGGTGGCGACGCCCTCGGTCACGCCGAGGTGGAGAGTTTCGAGATCGATCATCCGGGGCTGCCTGCGAGGTCGAAGTACACGCGGAGCGCGGGCTCCACGCGGGCGAGCACCACCGAGGGATCGGGGATGCCGAAGTCGGCCAGCACCAGGGGATGCTCGCCGCGCAGCCGCAACGTGCCGCTTTCCCACTGGAAAGTGCCCGCGACGAGGGCATCGACCGTCACGTCGCGGATGCGCAGCGGTCCCGCGAGGCGCAAGGCCCCGCTCCCCTCGCGCGCCCGCAGCGCGTGGAGGCTCCCCTCGATGCGGCGGGCAAGGAAGCTGATGGCGGGGAAGCTGGCCACATCCAGCGCGTACACCAGGAGCCGCTGGTCGCGCGGGCCGTGGCCGGTGGCGAGCGAACTGGCCTGCACCTCGAGCTGCCCGGTGGCCGCCTCGGGGTCGAGCGTGCAGGAGAACACGTCGGCAAGGCCCACCACCGGGCCGGCGGACGATGGGAGCTCGAAGCGCAGCCCGCCTCCGGGCGCGGCGGTGAGCGCCATCGGGGCGGCGAAGACGAGCCCGGCGAGAAGCACGCCTGCGACTATCCCGTGCCCCGCCCTTGCGGTGCGACCTCTGACCGCGTCGCGAGGGTGGCAGTGCGTAATCCGCTACGCACCCTGGGTGCGAAACCATCTACGCAGTCAGAAGGGTCCCACAAAGGTGAAAGGCCAAGTATTTGCTAGCAGCGGCGACGGCACGGCCCTTGCTACGCGTGCTGCGTCCACCCGATCGTGAAGCCATGTCCGGAGAGAAGATGAACCCCACCACGCAGCAGGCCGACGAACTCTTCCGCACCCGGAACCGTTCCGTGGCTAGTGCTTTCTACCGGCAACTGCGGACCGAGGGCTTCACCCACCAGCAGATCATCGAGCTGTCCACCACGCTGCTCGACCTCGTGACCGAGGACCTCAGGGAGCGCGTCCAGCCCGCCAAGTAGGCGGATAAAGCGAAACGGACCCACGAGTCACAAATATGACTCGTGGGTCATTTTTATTTTGTCGCGGGTGATTTTGCCCGGCGCCATCGCCGCGCCCCCGCGCGAGGTTGCGCGGCCGCGTCGGTCGCGTTCTTGAACTCGAGATCGCTCGTCCGGAGAGCCCACCATGCCCCGGCGAGAGCCCAGTTCTGGCTCAGGTCGAGACCGGGGCCAAGCCGCGGTCGCGGAAATGAGATCGCCTGCAATTTCTTGGACTGCTGCGACTATTGCGGTTTCCGCCTGCGCGCCGTGGTCGCGAGCGCGAGGAGCACCGCGACGCCCCCGGCTCCGGCGCCACCGTTGCAGCCGCAGCCATCGGTGTCGCCGCCCTTGTCGCCGCCCTTGTCGCCGTTGTCATCGCCGCCTGGCTCGTCGGGCTCGCCCGTGTCGGCGGCCTCGCCGCTGTCGCCCGCGCAGTCGTCGTCGGTCGCGGCGGGCAGGCCGTCGCAGTCGAGGTCGGCGCTGCCCGCGCAGTCTTCCACCGCGCCGGGGAAGGCGGCCGCGTTGGTGTCGTCGCAGTCGGTGGCGTCGGCCACGTGGCCCTCGGGCGAGTCGCAGGCCAGGACGCTCGTCGCCGGGTCGCCGTAGGCGTCGCTGTCGGCGTCGGCGTACCAGGTGAGCGGGTCGACGGCGTCCTCGTCCGTCTCGCCGTCGCAGTCGTCGTCTACCAGATTGCAGTACTCGGTCCCGGCGGGTGAGAGCGCCGCGTTGCTGTCGTCGCAGTCGCCGCCGACGAGGCTGGTGCCGGCATCGCCGCAGCCCTCGGTGGTGGTCTCCGCGCCGCCGAAGCCGTCGCCGTCGGCGTCGACGTAGCAGCCGTCGATACCGTCGCAGTTGTCGTCGATGCCGTTGGCGTCGATCTCCGGGGCGCCGGGGTTCACGGCGGCGTTGGCATCCTCGCAGTCGCCGCCGCTCGAGGCCTCGCCGCTGTCGGTGCAGTCACCGTCGTCGTTGGCCACTAGGTCTACGCCGAAGCCGTCGCCGTCGGCATCGGTGTAGCACTCGTCGGCGCCGTTGCAGTCGTTGTCGATCCCGTCGCCGGGCACCTCGGGGGTGGCGGGCGACACGGCGGCATCGCTGTCGTCGCAGTCTTCACCGCCCATCGCCTCGCCCGCGTCGGAGCAGTCGAGGTCGTTCCCCGGCGCGCTCGTCCCGCCGCCGAAGCCGTCGCCATCGGCGTCCGTGAAGCAGTCGTCGACGCTGTCGCAGTTGCTGTCGATACCGTCGCCCGGCGTCTCCCCCGCGCCGGGGTACACGCTGGCGCTCGTGTCGTCGCAGTCGTCGTCGTTGCCCGACTCGTTGCTGTCGTCGCAGTCGGTGTCGCTGCTGTTGATCGTCGCGGTGTAGCCGTAGCGGTCGCCATCGTTGTCGAAGTAGCAGTCCTCCATCCCGTTGCAGTTCTGGTCGACGCCGTCGGCAACGACCTCGGTGGCCGAGGGGTAGATGCTCGCGTCGGTGTCGTCGCAGTCGGTGGGCGCGGTCGCGAGGCCCGCCGAGGTGCAGGTGAGGTCGGCGCTGGCGGTGGTGGCGCCACCGCCCGCGCCATCGCCGTCGGTGTCCTGGTGGCAACGCTCGTAGCCATTGCAGTCGCTGTCGATGCCGTCGGCGGTGGTCTCGGTGGCGGTGGGGTACACGGTGGCGTCGCTGTCGTCGCAGTCGTCGTCGTTGACGGCTTCGCCCGCGTCGTCGCAGTCGCCGTCGCTGGAAGAGAGCGGGGTGGTGCTGCCGTAGCCGTCGCCGTCGAGGTCTTCGAAGCAGCCCTCCACGCCGTCGCAGTCGTTGTCGATGCCGTCGCCTTCCACCTCGGTGGCGCCCGGGTAGGCGTTGGCGCGGGTGTCGTCGCAGTCGTCGGCGTTGGCGGACTCGCCGATGGCGGTGCAGTCCTCGTCGGCGCTCGCGATGGTGCTCGTGCTGCCGTAGCCGTCGCCGTCGGCGTCCAGGTAGCAGCTCTCGAAGCCGTCGCAGTTGTTGTCGATGCCATCGCCCACCACTTCCGACGCGGTGGGATACACGCTGGCATCGGCGTCGTCGCAGTCGCCGCCGGTGGCGCCGCCGGAGTAGCCGTCGCCGTCCCGATCCGCATACCCCTCGAACACGCCCACCCAGCCGTAGGCGTCGCCGCTGGTGCCGGAGGAGAAGTTCCCCGGGTCGCCGACGATGAACTCGCCGTAGCCGTCGCCGTCGAGGTCGGGCGCGGCGACGGCCACGCCGAGGCTGTTCGAGGCGCCGGTCGTCGACGCGAGCGCCACGTTGCTGGCGTTGGTGGCGCTCACGCCACTGGCGGCGCCGTAGTACACCACGATCCCCGGTAGGTCGGCGATGGAGGCGAGCAGGTCGTCGTAGCCGTCGAAGTCGATGTCGACGCCGCCGGCGATGCCGTTGGAGCCGAGCGCGTCGCCGCTGGCCCCGGGACGACTCATCTGGGCGGCGGACTCGTAGCCGCTGGCGCTGCCCTCGTAGAGCAAGACGCGGCCCTTGTCGTCGCCGCTGCCGCTGACGAGGCGCGCCGCCACCCAGAGGTCGCCGTAGCCGTCGCCGTTGCTGTCGCCGCCGTCGGCCACCCGGACGCCGAGGCCGAAGTTGGCGCTGCCGCCGGTGACGGCCTGTGAGAGCGCGAAGCTGCCCCCGCCGTACACGTACACCGCGCCCTCGCCGGTGAACGTTCCCGAGTACGCCTCGCTGCCGACTAGCAACTCCTCGAAGCCGTCGCCGTCGGCGTCGGAGGCGCGCGAGAGGGCGGTGCCGAGGCCCTCGCCGCTATTGCCGTCGACCGTCGACGAGGGGGAGGCGTCGAGGCTGGCGAAGGCGGCGAGCCGCCCCGCTCCGCTGTCGTAGCCGCTGGCACCCACGTAGAGCTCGGCGCTGCCGTCGTTGTCGAGGTCGACCGCCGCGAGCGCGTCGGCCACCGAGGCGTCGCCGTCGGTGTAGCTCCAGGAACTCAGGCCAAGCCCCCCGCCGCTGCCGGCGAAGAGGTAGACGGTGCTGTCGCTGGCGGCCGCGAGGTCGTCGTCGCCGTCGCCGTCGACGTCGCCTGCCGCGAGCGCGGCGCCGAGGCCCCCGGTGCCCACCTGGTCGATGGCGAGGCTACCCTCGCTCAAGAGGTACACGGCGCCGTCTTCGGCGCCGGTGCCGTCGTAGCCCGGGGCGCCCGCCGCCACCTCCGGCGTGCCATCGCCGTCGAAGTCACCGGCGGCGAGACTGGTTCCGAGCGCGTCGCCCGCGTTGGCGCCCGACTCCGAGAAGGTCGCGCCACCCGAGATGGCGGCGATACCGAGGCCCAGGTCGCGACCGAATATCGTCTCGGCGGGGCGATCGACCGCGAGGCGCGCGGCCTCGGGGGCGGGCTCGTGGTCGATGCGGGCGGAGTCGGCGCAGGCGAGGAGGAGGAGAGTCATGGCGCGCGCATCGTAGCCCGCCGCTGGGCCGCCGCGCGTTTTCGTCGAAGCGTGGCGCGCGCGCTCAGCCCCCCGTCTGGTCCCAGCAGTCGACCGCCACGGTGACGCTCCCTCGCCGCCCGCCTCGACTACAAGTCCTTCACGAACTCGAAGTAATCCGCGAAGTGCACGCGGTTGACCTGCTTGCCCATCTTGATCATCTCGCGGGCCACCGCCTCCACCGCGTGACGCATGCACACCGGCTCGCGCCGGGCGGAGGCGAGCACGCAGGCGTTGATGGCGCTGTTGACGATGGCACCGCCGGCCAGGATGAACTGGTTTGCGAGGTAGCCGAGGTCGAGGTCGTCGCCGCGAGGCGCGTAGGGCGGGATGGCCTTCTCCCACAGCTTGCGACGCATGTCGGGGGTGGGCATGGGAAACTCCACCACCGCGCCGAAGCGTCGCAAGAAGGCCTCGTCGATATTCTCCTGCAAGTTGGTGGTGAGGATGGCGCAGCCCTCGAACACTTCCAGGCGCTGCAAGAGGAAGCTCACTTCCTGGTTGGCGAAGCGGTCCTGCGCCTGCTTCACCTCGCCGCGGCTACCGAAGAGCGCGTCGGCCTCGTCGAAGAGCACCACGGCGGTGCCGCCCTCGGCGGCGTCGAAGATCTCGCGCAGGTTCTTCTCGGTCTCGCCCACCCAGCGGCTGATGACGCTCGACAGGTCGACGCGGAACAGGTCGAGCCCCAGCGCCCCCGCGATCACCTCGGCCGCCATCGTCTTGCCGGTGCCGGGGCCGCCCGAGAATAGGGCCTTGATGCCGTATCCGCGGGCGCGGATCTTGTTGGCGCCCCAGCGGTGGTACACGTTTTCCTGTTCCGACAGGTAGTGCGTGAGGTGGATGAGCTGGCCCTTCACCTTCTCGGTGATGATCAGGTCGTCCAGCTGGTACTGGGGGATCACGTGCTGGGCGAGGCCGCGGAACTCCGGTCGCGACAGCTCGCGCGCCGCGGCCCAGATGAGCTCCAGCGGGGGCTCCTTGCCGCCGGCCTCGGCGTGGGCGCGCTCGATCACGCGGGGAATGGTCGTGCCGCCCACGCTGTAGAAACGCTCGCTGATCTCCGGCGCGATGGCGCTTGCCCAGCCCATGCGCTCGAGTTGCACCTTCCAAGCCTCGGTGCGCTCGTCCAGCGTGGTGCGGCCCACGTGGACCGTCACCGAGGCACGGTCGGAGCCGAGCAACCCGCTGATCGACTTGCGGTCGGAGCCGCCCACCAGCACCGGGTAGGGCAGGGTGGCGAGCGCCCCGCCGAGGGCGACCATCTGGTTGCGCAGGGCAGGGTCTTCCTGGGCGCTGTCCACGTTCACCACGTAGGGCAAAGCGCCCGAGAGGCGCAGCTCGCGGATGAGGTCCCAGGGCTCGTCCAGGTAGCCCTTGGTGCGCTCCAAGTCGATGCGGGCGAGCTTGCGGTCGACGTGCCGGGCGATGGCCTGCGCCACGCCCTCGCGCAGGCCCACGGTGCTGCCCACCACCGCCACGGTGATCGGGCCCCGCAGCGCGTCGCCGAGGTCTTCGATGCGCTTGCGCGTGGGCCGCGGGATGAAGGGCTCGACCGAGGTGTCGATGGGCGTGAAGCCCACGCTCGACGGGAGTTCTTCTTCTTCGAGAAACCAGCGCACAAGCCGCGGCGCGGGGTGTAGCCGCCGGCTGGTGTGCGTTTCCATGCCGTCGGGCGGGTTGAGCAACAGCAGGCGATTGCGGATGAGCGGCCCGCCGGGCAACAAGCGCGCTTGCAGGGCGAGACGTTCGCGGCGGCCGGCGCGGAGCACGCGGGTGGCCATGTCGACGGTGAGGTAGGCCTGGTTGAGGTTGTCGTTGAGGTAGGCGAAGATCTTGCCGTAGCCGGCGCTGATCTCCGGGGCGAGCGACATGAGGATCAGGTCGCTGTCGTCGCCATCGAGCTCGAAGGCCTCGCGCAGGCGGCTGAAATGGCCGCCGGGCGCGTCGCGGAGCGCGGTGGACGCGAGCACCGCCTCCTCGAGACCGTCGGGACCGCCGGGGTAGTCGATCTCGCCGTGGGCACGCAGCAGCGCGTCGACCTCGTCGTCGGTGATGACCGAGCCCCAGAACTGGCCCTTGGCGCGCATCGCGGGACGGGACCGTTGCCGACGCACGGCGCGCAGCAACAACAGGTCGGTGCGGCGGAGCCGCCGGGCCAGATCCTCGAACACGTTGGACATCTCGGGCGCAAGTATCCCGGCGCCGCCGTTGGCCCTGCAGCGGTGAACCCGCCGCTGCAGTCCTTGCCCGTAGACGAGGTCGACAGGGCGGATCTGGACGCCGGTCTCGTCGTAGTACCCCGGAGCCTCCCGTCTGCTCCCTCGGCGTCCCCGAGGTCGGAGAGGCCGTCGCCATCCATGGCGGGGAGGGGTCGGCCCTCCCGCAGGTGTGGAAGCTGCTGCTAGCGGCGTTGCGGGGAAAGTAGGCCTACTGCCCGGACTTCGCCGGGCTCCAGCTCGTGCGGGCGTAACAATCGATGATCTCGTCGCCCGTCAGCTCGAAGCCCAGAAACGCGTTTCCGTCGATATTGGTACGCCCGTTGTTGTCGGTGTACACCAGCCCCGAGAAGTTCACGTAAAGTGGCCCCGCCTCGTGCTGGTGCAGACCGGACATGGTGAAGCCGCCGCGCAGGTCGACCGCCGCCTCCAGTCGTTCCTCGGGCTCGTCCTGGAAGTAGGCGTAGAGCGCGCTCGGGGCGCTGCCCTTCACCTCGAAGGCCCCGATCCACTCCGACTCGGTGGACAGGTCGAAGTTGGGCACGGTGCAGCCGTCGTTCCAGTACTCGGCGCCCAGCGTGGTGGTCCACAGGCCGAGCACGTCGGGGATGTTGCCGGTGTCGCCCCCGTTGCCATCGACGTCGCCGCAGTTGCTGCCACTCTGGCCACTGTCGCCACTGTCGCCACCGGGCGCGCACGCCATGAGCAGGAGGAAGCTGAGTCGGTTCATGGTGCGTTTCCTTTGGGTTCGGTAGGGAAGGCTTCGAGCACGATGACGATCCGGCGGTTGAGGGCGCGACCCTCGGGGGTGTCGTTGCTGGAGATGGGATCTTGGGCGCCGCGACCGGCCCAGGTGATGCGATGGGGCGACACGCCAAAGCCCTCCGCCAGCTCCCGCGCCACCGACGCGGCGCGGTAGGCGGTCCACTCCCACGGGGTCGGCAGGATCTTCCGCGCCGCCGCCGGCGGCGTGCTGTCGTCGCCGTGGGCCACCACGGTGACCGCCACCTCGGGGTGCAGCTTCACCGCCATCGCCACGAGGTCGAGGATCGGCCAGGCCTCCTCGCGCAGCGAGAGGCTGTCGGGCGCGTAGAGCTCGTCGAGGGGGATGCTCACCATCGTGCGACGGCCAAGCCACGACACCGCCGCCTCCTGCCCGTTCATCACCTGCACCAGCTCGGCGTAGAGCGGGTCGGGGGCGGCGCTGTCGGCGCAGGTGGCGAGTTGCTCCTGTAGTCGCGACACCTTCAGCCGCAGCGCGATTACCTCGCGGTCGAGCTGGCCGATCAACGCCCGGTCCGCTGCGGCGCCACCGCGAGCGGGATCGACGAGCAGGGAGAGAGCGAGGATCACCGTGGCCTAGCCCGCGAAGCCGTGGCCGAGCGGGGGGTCGATGCCCCACTCGGCCGGGCCGAAGCCCTTCATCGCCTGGGGGAAGTTGCCCGAGGCGCGCAGCCGGAGGTAGCGGTCGATCCAGCAGCGAAGATCCTGAGGATAACGCCAGTCCCAGCGGCCGTCCTTGCGCTCGCGGGCCATGGTCATCCACGCCAGCACACCCGGGTGGTTCAGCGCCGGTTCGCCGTCCTGGGGGCCGCCCGCGAAGCGGAGCGTGCCGTCGGCGTCCTTCATGATGAAGGTGCCGAGCGGCGGGTCGACGATCACGTCGCCCCACTCGGCCAGCTCGGGCACCGTCTCCGGGGCCGAGAAGCGGTCGGCCAGCGTCACGAAGCACCGCGCGCAGGCCTCGGCGTCGTTGCCGGCGCGGTGGGCCTCCTCGAGCTGGATTTCCAGGCGCTTGCACAGGTCGCCCAGCTTGTGGCCCTTGGCCTCGCGGTGGAACTTGTGCGACATGTCGAGGGTGTCGGCCTCGGCGGCCGGCTGTGGCCAGCTCCCGAGCCCGGCGGTGGTGAACTCGCAGCCGAGGTGACGCTTGTCGAAGGGGAGGTTGTGGGCCACGATCAAGGCGCCGTCGAGCAGCTTCCACACCTCGCTGGCCACGTCGGCGAAGGGAGGCTTTCCCGCCACGTCGTCGTTGGTGATGTGGTGGACCTCGGTGCTCTCCCGGGGGATGGGGATGCCCGGGTTGACCAGCCACTCGTGGCGGCGGAGCTGCGCGATGCGGCCGCTCGGGTCGAGCCGCAGGCTCACCGCGGCCACCTCGATCACCCGGTGCCCCTCCTCGGGGGCAAAGCCCGTGGTCTCGGTGTCGAAGGCCACGATGGGCAGCTCGCGCCAGCGCATACCCGCCCTCGTACTACGCGCGCCGGCGCCGGGACAGGGCGCCGAGTGCCGAGAGCGCCAGGGCGATCGCCCCGGCGGTCGACGTCGTGTTGCAGCCGCACTGGCCGGGCGCGGTGAGGCCGGGACCTCCGCCGTCGGCCTTGTCGCCGTCGTCCTTGCCATTCCCGTTGCCGTTGCCGTTGCCATTCCCGTTGCCGTTGCCCGTGTCGATGCCGCCCCCGCCCTCGTCGTCGTCACACGCGGTGCCGATCCCATCGCCGTCGGCGTCGGCCTGGTCGGCGTTCTCCACCTTCTCGCAGTTGTCGCTGTCGTCCACCACGCCGTCGTCGTCGTCGTCGAACCAGGACACCACGGGGTTGCGGAAGTACACGCTGTCGCCGTCATTCTCCCCGTCCTCGGTGTAGAGGCCCTGGTTGTAGCCGTAGAAGCCGATGCCGGTGAGCATGATGTCGTCTGGGGCCTCGAACTCCACGTCGATCTGGTTCCAGCGCACGGAAACCACGCCGTCGTTGATCGCGATCCGAGCGGTGTCGTAGTCGCCCTCGTCGAAGGTGCGGCTGCTCCCGGCATGGACCGTCACGTTGCGACCTCGCACCTCGATGATCGCCGACGAGGGCGTGTCGATCTCCTCGGTGGGGCACCACCTGTTGTCGCTGCCGCCCGCCGAGCCGCACACCAGGAGCATGTAGTAGCTCGCGTTGCCGTCGTGGCCGAACACCACGCCCCAGCCGTCGTTGTCGTCGACGTAGACTTCCACCTCGTAGACGCCCTGCCACACCGGCTCGGCCTCGTTGACCAGCCAGTTGTCGCTGCCGTCGCCGCTGCCGAAGCCGTTGCCCCCGTGGTCGGACAAGGGGAAGGCCCAGGCACCGCTGCCGTCGAAGTCGTAGCCGCCCCAGGGGTCGTCGTCGTAGCCGTTGGTCCAGCCGCCGGTGCCCGCGATGGAGTCGCCCTCCTCGGGAAAGCGCGTGTACGTCCAGGCCTCCACCTCGCCCGCGTGAACCTGGGTCGCGAGGAACAGCGCAAACATGATTCTCTCCGGAGGCGCCTACTATGTCCCGCGTGCCGCGGGTCCGGCGCGGTGGAGGGTCAATAATCTGTCGCGAGGTACCCTTGCGCATTGTGCCCCGCCGTGATCTACATGGGGCGACTCGCCCGGGAAACCCATGCTTGCCCGACCCGCACCCTCGCCGCGCGCGCGCGAGCAGGTGCTTGTCATCGATGCCTCCGATCCGTCTGGACGGACCTACCATGTCGCTCTCGGCAGCGACGATCGCATGATCCACGCCTGCACCAGCGCGCAGGCGGGCCTCGCCTTGCTGCCCGACGTTCGGCCCGACGTGGTGATCGCCGCGCTCGACACCGCCGACCTTCCCGGGCTGCGGCTCCTTGAGGCGGTGCGGCACCGCCAGCCGGGCGTGCCGGTGATCGTGATCGCCGCGCATCCCACGGTTGAGGGGGCGGTGCAGGCGCTCCGCGCGGGCGCCGTCGACTACCTCGGTCGCCCGGTGTCGCCGGGCTTGTTGAGCGAGAAGGTGGTGCGGGCGCTCTCGGAGGCGCGTTCCTCGCGGCAGCTCGCGCAGGCGCAGAAGGAAGCCCGCGATCGCTGGGGTTTCACCCACCTTTTGTCGATGAGCCCGCGCATGATCCGGGTGTTCGACGCGATCCGCGCCGTGGCCGGCACCGATGCCACCGTTCTGGTGCGCGGGGAAACGGGCACCGGCAAGGAGCTGGTAGCCCGCGCGCTCCACGAGCGTAGTCGCCGTCGCGAGCGAAATCTCATCTCGGTGAACTGCGGGGCCTTCACCGAGACCTTGCTGGAGTCGGAGCTCTTTGGCCACGAGAAGGGCTCGTTCACCGGGGCCGCCGGGCGACGGCAGGGCGTGTTCGAGATGGCCGATGGCGGGAGCCTGTTCCTCGACGAGCTGGGGGAAACCTCGCTCTCGGTGCAGGTGAATTTGCTGCGCGTGCTCGAGGAGATGCGCTTCCGGCGCGTGGGCGGCCACGAGCTCATCGACGTGGACGTGCGCATCATCGCCGCGACGAACGTCAATTTGGACCAGGCGGTGAAAGAAGGCAAGTTCCGCGAGGACTTGTTCTATCGGCTCAACGTCTTCCCGGTCACGCTGCCGCCGCTCCGCGAGCGCCCGGAAGACATCCCGCTGCTCACGAGACACTTCCTCCAAGACGCCGCGAGCGAGTACGAGATGCCGCCGCCCACGGTCACGCCGGAGGCGATGGAGGCGGTGCTGCGCTACCGCTGGCCGGGCAACGTGAGGCAGCTCCGCGCGCTGTGCGAGCGCTGGGTGATCCAGAGCAACGGTCGCGACCTGAGGGTGGAAGACTTGCCCCCCGAGCTACGCGCCCAGGGGCCCGCCGACGCCGAGCCTACCGGCATGTTCATCGACGACAACGTGACGCTCCCCCAGCTCACCGACCGGGTGACCACGCAGGTGGAGCGCGCCTACCTTCACAAGCTGCTCTCGCGACACCGTGGCCACCTCATCAACACCGCCGCCGCGGCCGGCATCACCCGTCGCACCTTGTTCTCGCGAATGAAGGCGCTGGGCCTCGAGGCCGCGGACTACAAGTAGGCGTCGCTGGGTTCGCCCCGCGATTGCCGCCGCCCACCGGTCTGGGTAGGGTCGTGGCTCGTAACGACCCCTGAGGTTCGCTCGATGGCTCGCCTGCTCGTCCTCGCCGCCCTGATCCTGCTCGGTGGCTGTCTCGCCGAGGCTCCGCCCGCCGAGGCGGCCACCAAGCCCAACGTGATCGTCATGCTGCTCGACGCCCAGCGCGCCGACGTGCTGGGCCCCTATGGCTACACCAAGCGCAAGACCACGCCCAACCTTGACAAGTTCGCGTCGGCCGGCGTGGTGTGGGACAACGTGATCTCCCAGAACGCCTGGACCGTCCCCAGCGTGGCCTCGCTGTTCACCGGGGTCGACCCGCAGGCCCACCGCACCCTGCGCTTCCAGGTGAAAGACCGCGTCGAGATGGACACGATGTCGCTCTTGCACGACACGCTGGCGGAGTCGTTCAAGGCTGGCGGCTACACCACCGGCGCCTTCATCAAGAGCACCGTCATCGACGCCTCGCGAGGTTTCTCGCAGGGCTTCGACAAGTACGAGATCGTCGGCGGCACCGACCAGGCCTGGGGCCACTCCGCCCAACAGCTCAACGACGCGGCGATCCCCTGGCTCAAGGAGCAGGGCAAGTCGGGCAAGCCCTTCATGGCCTACGTGCACTACATGGACGCACACAGCCCCTACAAGGCGCCCGAGCCCTGGTACTCCAAGTACAAGGGCAGCTACGGCGGCGCTTTCACCGGCGCGCACGTGGAGATCGACGACGCGGTCAAGAAGAACGCGGGGCCCAGTCCCGACGACTGGAACTACCTGCGGGCGCTCTACGACGCCGAGGTGGAGTACTGGGACAGCCAGTTCGGGCGGCTCATCGGCGAGCTCGACGCGGCGGGCATCGGCAAGAACACCATCATCGTGGTGCTGGCCGACCACGGCGAGGCCTTCTACGAGCACCAGAACATCTTCCACGGTCACCTGTACCAGGAGAACATCCACGTGCCGGTGGTGATGCGCGGGCCGGGGATCAAGGCGGGTCGCATGAAAGGCTACGCGCAGATCATCGACGTGACGCCCACCCTCGCCGACCTCGCCGGGGTGAAGAAGGGCGCGTCGTGGATGGGCCAGAGTTTCGCCAGCGGCATGGCCGGCGGCACGGGCCACAGCGACTTCGTGTACAGCGAGTACATCAACATGCGCACGGTGATCGACCCGGCGGGGCTCAAGCTCCTGCTCGGCGACGGCGCCGACAAGCTCTACGATCTGAAGGCCGACCCCGGGGAGAAGACGAACCTCGCCTCGTCGCGACCGGCCGACGTGGCGCGGCTCCGCGCGCTCGCCGACGCGCGCTTCGTCCACGGCAAAAGGTTGGGGGCGAAGTACCCGGTCGAGAAGCCGAAGGAGCTCACCGACGAGCAGACGGAGCTGCTCCGCCAGCTCGGGTACATCGAATGATCGCGCTCCTCTTGGCGACGGCGCTGGCGCAGTCCGGCTTCCAGGGGACGATTCGCGACCTGGGGCTCGACGCCGGCGGCGGCCTCAACGGCGCGCCGGAGGGCATGTTCTTCATCGTGCCGCCCGGGGCCAACGCCGAGGCGGTGACGGGCGCGCTCAGCGACGGGGTGCAGGGCGCCAAGCTCACGGTGCGCCAGGCGGGCGACGCGCTCATGTGTACCCAGTCGGCGCCGCTCGGCCCGCAGGCCGTCGTGCGCGCGCGGCTGAAGGTGCCGGAGATCACGCCGGGAGGCGGGTCGTGGATGGGGATGAACATGGAGCTCCGCACGCGCGACGCCAAGGGCAACCTCGTGTCGCCGCCGGGGCTGATGTACACGCTGGTGCAGAACGTGCGCGAGCCCACGGCTGGCTGGGTGGACATGGAGGGGCGGGTGCCGGTGCCGGCGGGCGCCACGCAGGGCGAGGTGTGTTTCCGCTTCGTGTTGTCGACGGGCGTGCTGGAGCTCGACCGCGTGCAGCTCATCTCCAAGACCGACGGCTCGGTGCCGGTCGCGGCCGCCACCACGGCGGTGGCGGCCGCGCCAGCTCCAGCGCCTTCGCCTGCCCCTGCGCCCGCGCCTGCCCCCGCGCCTGCCCCGGTCGCGAACACGACCGTCACCACCGCGCCCCAGATCGCGGCCGTCACCCCGGCCGTGGCCTCATTCACCGCCGACGGCAGCCAGCGCGGATTCACGTTGCGGGTCGACCAGCGCGCCTCGAGCGTGGCCTGCTCGAAGTGGGTGAGCGCTTCGGGCCCCGTCACCGTGTTCGGCACCGTGGACCTCGCCGCCACCAACCCCGACGCCGTGGACTGGTCGGGCCTCGCCATCGAGGCCTTCGCTCGCGACGCCAACGACCGCGCGGTGCTCGCTGGCGGGGTGCCTTACGCCCCCGTCTTCGTGACCACCGAGGTGGGCATGGGGCAGAAGTTCAGCGTCACGTGGACACCGCCGAAGGGCACCAACCGGGCGAGGTTCTGCACGCGTTTCTCCGACGCGGCGGGGTCGGCGGGGTTTGACTGGAAGACGAACTAGCGGCGATTCCGTCGCCGCAGCGGCAGGAGGACCAGGAACAGCGCCCACGGACTGACGCCCGAGGCGCACCTGCACGGGGGCGCGTCGGGCTTGTCGCCGGCGAGCACGCCGAGGTCATGGAAGCCGTTGCCATCGACGTCGCCCGCGTCGATGAGCTCCCCGCCCCAGGCCACGAAGCCGGGCGGCTGGAGCAGCTGGCGGAGCGGCGCCTGCGCGAGCGCCGCCGACTTCCACGCGACGACGAGCATGGGCGCCTCCCCCGGAAGCTAGCGTATCTCCCACCACGCCGTCTCCCCCGCCGCATCCATGTCCACCACCCACCAGCCGGTGCCGCTCGACTTCGCCGCAAGCGGCGCCCCGACCGAACCATCCAGGTAGAGGGCCCGCAGCTCCGGCTTGCGGCGCCACTGGAGGCGCACCGTGCCCGCCGGGCGTGAGAGCAGGGCGGCGTCGCGACCGGCGTCGAGGGTGATCGCCCCCCCGGCGCTGGTGACCATCCCCGCGTTGCGCGAGGCGCCGGCCACGGTGAGCAGCGCGCGCGTGCAGGTGTCGAGCGAGGCGCCGTCGACACAGGCGAGGCTCACTGCGGCGGGACCCTCGAGCTGGGGGTCGAGGTGCGGGGCCGACACGGGACCAGCCCCCTCGCCCTTGCCAGCGCGGAACTTCAGGGGATGATCGCCGAGGACGGCGTCGAACTGCGGCGTGGCGATCACCATGCGCCCGGCGTCGACCCACCAGCCCACCTGGGCGCCGGGGGTACCGGGCGACGACGCCTCCGCCGCGTCGTCGTAGCTGTCGCGCACGAGGTGGCCGAGCAGGAAGCGCACGTCGCGATTCTGGATCACCTCGGTCTTCTTGCCCTGGACCACCTCGGCCTTGAGCAACTCGGGGCTCCGCCAGGTCACCAGCCGTCCCGTGGCGGGCGCGATGGTGCCGCTCCGGAAGAGGCCGCTCGCCAGCGCCATGTGGGCCCAGCGGTCGCCGGAGAAACGCAGGTCGAAGGGGCCGGTCACCGGCCCGTGCTCGCGGTCCACCGGCCCGTTGGCGTAGTCGAGCCACGCGATGCTGTCCCAGTCTTGCACCGAGGCCATCGCCGCCCAGAACAAGGGCGCCTCGTGGGCGTGGCCGTTGGGGAAACCGTGGCTCAGCTCCGACACCGAGAAGGGGCGGCCGACCTGCGCCTCGCGGAAGCGGTCGAGCAGGTTCTGCGAGCGCGGCGCGCCGAGCACCGACTCGTCGCGGATCTGCGCGCTGCCGTCGTCCCACTGGAAGTGGGTGTCGACGATCCCGTGCGGGCCCGCCACGCGCGCCAAGGTGGGCTGCCCGAAGGTGACGTTGGCGATGAGCGGGCCCTGGTAGCCGAGGCCGCGCACCTCGCGCGCCACGGCGTCGTAGAAGGCCGCGTCGAGGCCGGCGTAGAAGTCGTAGAGGTCGGCCACGCGCCCCTGCGGCCAGGCCGAGAAGGTGCCCTGGCCGGAGGGCTGTCGCGACACGGTGCCGAGGGACTCGCCGGGTCGCAGCCCAGGGTTCACGCTGCCGGTCCAGGCGGCGACGATCGCGGCGTCGTCGGCGTGGCGACCGCGAAGGAACTCGTTCCAGCGGGCGTCGAGCGCGGCGCGGTGGACCGCTGGGAGGCGCTCGAGGTTGCCCGCCATCCACGCGGCGAGGATGCTGTGCTCGTTGGCCAGCTCCACCACGGCCACGGCGGGATCGTCGACGTAGCGCAGCCCGGTGTAGGGGTTGGTGCGGCCGAGCCAGCGCCGCGCCCAGTCGAGGTAGGCGGCGCGCCAATCGTCCTCGAACATCGGGAGCAGCTTGTGCCCGTTGGGCACGTCGGGACCGGGGTTGTTGACGCCGTCGACCGCGGCGAAGGCCCGGTTGGTGGCCACCTCCATGTAGGCGTAGACTCCCGCGTCGCCGAGTCGTGACACGAAATAATCGAGCCGGTCCATCATCTCGGGCGACAGCGGGTCTTCGCCCGGCTTGCGGTCGCTGCGCACGCCGCCCGCGCGGTCGCTGTCGCAGTGGTGGAGCCGCACGAGGTTGAAACCGCTGGCGGCGAGCTGGGCCGCGAGTTGGTCGGCCACCTCGCGGGTGGGGTAGCAAGCCTCGTTGAGCAGGTTGATACCCCAGAAACGCGCGCGGCTCCCGTCGGCGTAGGTCAGGTGCCCGTCCTCGATGCGCACCTTGCCCCGCGCCCGCGCGCCCGGCGGGACGGCCCACCCGCTGGGCACCGGCGGCGCCTTGCTCCCGAGGGCGAGGGGGAAGGGAAAGGCCCGAGGTGCGGCATCGACCGCCGGGCGAGGGAAAGCAGGCAACTCCCCGCCGAGGGCCGCCACCACGATGTAGGCGGGCATCGACGTGCCGCGGGCCTCGAAGCCCACTTGCGCCAGCGCCTCGCCCGGGCGCGGGTTCTCCACCGCCACCAGCGACAGCGCCCGTCCCTCGCCGGTCGCGAGCGCGCGCGCAGCGCCGGAGCTGCCGCCGCCCTGGAGCGAGAAGATCTCGTCGCCTGCGCGTAGGTCGACGTAGGCGTCTCTCCCCGTGGCGTAGTCGAAGTGGACGCGCAGCACGGGCGTGCCGAGGGGGAGCGCGCCGTCGAAGGTCGCGACGAGGAAGAGGCGCTCGGCGGTGCCGGTCGCCGCCACGTCCACCCGCTTCGGGGCCTTCGGGGTGGCCCCGGAACGCAGGGCCACCGCGTCCTTCGGCGCGGCGGCGTCGGGAAACGCGAGGCCCTCGAGCACGGGAAAGCTGGCCAACTTGGCGCCCTTGCCGGCGAGGTTGGCGTTCCGCGCCGCGGCGAGGTCGAGGGCAGTGGGCGCCGCGAGGGCCAGCGAGAGGGCGATGAGCATCACCGCCAGCCTAGCCGGGCGGATCGAGCCAGACGGGCGGGCTGACCGCCCAGGCGGCCTCGCCACAGCCGGGATCGGCGCAGGCGCCGTCGACGCGGGCGAAGGCCCAGTGCGCGCGGGGCGCGGGGACGACGAGGTAGCCACTCCGGGGGACGGCGTGGCGCTCGGTGCCCTCGCTCGTCACCAGCGAAACCGAGTCGAGTCCCATCCAGCCGGGCGCGGCCACGTCGATGCGCAGCCGGGCGGGGAGGGGATCGCCGCCCTCGGACTCGTCGATGGCGAGCGCCACGTAGGGCCCGTTCCCGGCGGCGTGCTGTCGCTCGCGCAGGCCGGCCTCGTAGGCCACGTCGCCCGGGGCGCCGAGGTAGCGCACCCAGGTGGCCGGGCCCACCGGCGCGATGTCGAGCCAGAGGTCGAGGAGCTGCGCGTAGACATCGACGTCGGCGGCGTGATCGAGCCAGATCGCGTCGGGGCGGGGCGCCCAGGCCCAGGGCTCGGCCTCGGCGAGGGCCGCCGCCACCCAGGACGGCGTGACGATGGTGTACCGGTCGGTGGACGACCCGCCGCGCACCAGCGCCATGCGGTCGAGCGCACCGAAGCCCTGCACGTCGCTGGCGCCGTGGCCCGCGCGCTTGGTACTCGACGAGTAGGGCCAGGCCCAGGTGTCGCCTCCGGCCCGGGAGCCGAGTTGCACCTCGACGCGATCGTGCGGGTCGCGGCTGTGTACCGGCAGCTCGCCGTCGGCGATCACCACGGCAGCGCCGAAGCCCTGGGCGTAGAGCGCGTGGTACAGGTCGCGACTGTACCGGCCGTGGTCCGCGTCGGGGGCCGCCTCGGCGGCGAGGCTCGCGAGGACGAGGCCGCCGCTCGGGAACAGCGCGCCCGGCGCGGGCCAGTCCACGGCGGCGGGCAGCGCGCGCGAGAGGGTGACGGCCACGTCGGTATCGCGACCCGCATAGTGCCCGGCCCAGGCCGAGTACGCGGGCCCCGCCCAGATGCCCACCTCGCCCGCCGTCGTCCCCAGCGGCGCCGCGCCCCCGCCCTCGGGAAGCGGGAATTCGGCGCTGCGGAAGCGCACCGTCACCGGGAGCGGCCGCCCGTCCTCGTCCACCGCCTCCACGCGGAGGCTCGCGCAGGCGACGATGTCGAGGCCGTGGATGTCGCAGCCCGCGGCCTCGCCGGCGAGCGTCGCCTCGACGGGAGCGCTCGATGTCGCGACACCATCGACCACCGGCACCCGGTCGACCAGCCGCCCGCCCACGCGTACCGCCACGCTGTCGAGGCCCGGCGCGTCGATCTCGAGGGGCTCGGTCCACAGGGCCGAGGGGTCGAGGGCCACGCCACGGAGGCCGGTGACGGCGATCTGGCCAGGCGCGGTGGGCGACCGGCTGTCGTCGCCGGCCACGGTGTCGGCGTCGAGCGCCAGGAAGCTCGTGTCGTAGCGCATCGCGAGGCCCGCCCGCTCGGCGCCGGGGCGGGGGACGAGCCAGCCGTCGACGAGACCGGGTGTTCCCACGTGCAGGTACGGCCGGTCGGCGTCGAGGTGGTACACCAGGTCGCCCGCGCGGAGCTCGGCGTAGCCCTGTCCCGTCACGGCCTCGATGCCATCGCGCGCGGCGGAGGGCAGCAGCTCCATCAGCAAGTCGATCCCGCCGGGCACGGCCGCGTCGACCAGCGTACCGCCGACCTCGCCGATCTGGGTGAGCGAGGCGTAGCCGTCGCGCACCACGAAGCGGGCGACCGCGTTCTCGATCAGCCAGTCGCCCTCCCGTCCCTCGCCGCCGGGGACGAGCTCGTCCTCGCAGGCCACGCGCTTGGCGCGCGCCTCCCCCGAGGCCATTTCGCGCGGGTCGCAGGTGTCGACCGGGGCGTCGAACTCGGCGCAGGCGAGGAACCAGGTCACGCCGACAGTCTTGCCGGTCGCCGCCTACTTGTCCGCGGCGGCCTCTTCGGCCAGGCTGATCGACACCGGGGAGATGCTCACCTTCTTCGACCAGCCCGCGGGCACATCGCCGGTGCTGTACTTCCACGATCGCTTGGCGCCAGGCTCGAGCGGCTTGGTGTACGACTCCTCGATGGGCATGCCGCTGGGGCCCGCGCCGACCACGAGCGGGTAGGTGGTCGCCCTGAGCTTCTTGCCGTCTGCGTCGAGGAAGACAAGCTCCAGGAGCATGTAGCCAAAGGTCTCGCCGGTGTTGTTGGTCAACTCGGTGGAGAAGCCCCACCCGTCCTTCGGACCCTTCGGGTCTTCGGCGAGGTTGACCTCCTCCACCACCGGCTCGGTCATCGCCAGCCCCGCGGCGAACCGGGCCACGGTGAGCATCGACTTCGCGCGCTTCTTCAGGGCCGCGTCGGCGAATGGATTCTCATCGATGAACTTCTGCCACCCCGCCTGAGTGCGCTCGGTGTCGGCCACCACGAAGGCGGCGTTGGCGCGACCGGCCTGCATGTCCTTCGTCTTCCTGCTGCTCGGGAAACGCTTGAGCACCGCGTCGTAGTCGGGAATCGCCTTCGATTCCTCCGCCTTCTCCACCAGTAGTTCCTCGAGCCGTTTCTCGGCCCGCATCTTGTTGGTGCCCGAGGGCGTGGTGGTCAGGTAGGTGTTCCATGCCTCGATGGTGTCGGCCTTCTTGGCATCGCCGAACGGGTCTGCACAGCCGACGAATAGCGAGAGGAGCAAGGGAAGCATGGCGACCTCTCGACGCATGCTAGCCAAAGACGAGCCCGGTTGCTGCTATTTTTCGGATTCGCGCTTCACCCACGTCGCGGCGTCGGTGAGTCCCTTCTTCGAGATCATGTCCTGCACGAAGCCAGGGATGTAGCCTTTGAAACGGATGTCGACGCTGTATTCGAGTCGCGACTGCGGCGGCGAGCTCTCCAGCGCCGTCACACGCCAGTAGCCGACGGAGTCGTCGAGGTCGGACTGGCGGGAGTAGTCGAGCGTCCAGGTGAGGTAGCCCTGGTCGGGCCTGTAGGTGTGGTGGATGAAGTACTCCACATCGAAGCCCATCACCGCGAGCAGGAAGCGCGTGTAGATTTCACTGCCGGAAACCTTGTAGTTGCCGCACTCGGCCACCTTGTCCACCATGCGCGGGTAGGCCGAGTAGTCGACGATTCGCGACCAGATCTTGCTGGGCGTGGCGGCGATGTCGAAGATGGCGATGCCGCGCCCACCCGAGCCCACCTGTTGCTGCTTCAGCACCACCTCGCCCGCCTCGATCCTGGCGATGTCGCCGCTGGAGAGGGTCACCGCCGGTGGCGCGCCCTTGTAGGCCGAAACGATCCCGGTGTGCTCGTGGGGCTTGGTGGCGTCGCCCGCGAGCGCGAGGGCGAGGGTGGCGACAAGCATGGCGGCTCCTCTGTGGCGCCGGCGTATACCCCGGCGCCCCGTGACTTTGCATGGTGGTGACTTTCCGACCAGCGGTAGTCGGTGCTATTGTGGCCCGGCTTCGGAGTACCCCAGTGCGCCTCGTGCCATTCCTCTCAATAGTCGCGATCGGCTGCCTGCCCGCTGGTTCAGAGAACACCGTGCCAAGTCGTGACACCACCGACGACGCCGGCCTCGCCGACGACGACGGCGACGGCCTCACCAACGCCGAGGAAGACGAGCTCGGCACCAACCGCGACGCGGTCGATTCCGACGGCGACGGCTACTCTGACTTCGACGAGGTGCAGACGGAGCACGACCCCGTCGACAGCAGCGACATGATCTACAACGGCGGCTGGCCCTACAACCCCGACAAGGACGAGATGGCCGACCCGGGCTGGGACGGCCGCGCCAAGGAGGGCAGCGTCGTGCCGCGCCACGTGGGCTACGACCAGTTCGGCGACACCTTCGACCTCTACGACATGGCGGGGCACGGCAAGCCGGTGATCATCGACATCAGCGCCGAGTGGTGCAGCTACTGCCAGGAGCTCGCGAAGTACATGGGCAGCCAGGAGTCGTACTTCGACCAGTATGAGCGCTCCTACCCCGAGCTCAAGGTCGTCCGGAAGGCCATCGAGAACGGCGACCTCATCTGGGTGGAGTACCTCGACCAGAACCAGTCCGGCGGCACCATCACCGAGAAAGACCTGGAGCAGTGGGAGAAGCACTACGCCATGCCCAACACGCCGGTGGTGGCCGACGAGGACATGCTGTGGCTCGACTGGACCAAGCTGCGCGGCTACCCCGCGCTGATGCTCGTCGACGACGCGATGACCATCATCGCCTACGACAGCAGCGACTACTTCAGCCAGCTCTCGGCGGCGGCGGAGCTCGTCGGCGAGTAGTCACTCGCCCGCGTTCTGCGACAGGCGGTACATCAGCACGAGGCACGCAATCGGGTCGGCCTTGCGGCCGAAGGTGGCTTCCGCCGTCCTGGGCGAGTCGAGCGCGCCCACGCAGGGCAGCACGATGGACCGCGCGACCGCCTCGGCGGCCTTCTCCATGATCTTCTCGCCGCTGGGGTGGTCCTTGAGCGGCGTGGCGAGGCCGTTGCGGAAGTCGAGCAGCGGGGCGCCGGTGGCGTACTTGTTGCCCGGAGTGTCGGCGGCGTAGTATTTCAGGATTCGGCCCATGCCAGCGGAGTTGTTGCCCGAGTCTGGCACGGCGGCGGCCTCGCGGCCAAGCTCGCGGTTGAGCACTGCCATCACCCTCGACGGGTTGTCGCGATCGTCATCGCCCGCGGCGTACACGCACGACTCAGCGGCGTTGGCGAGGGCGGCCACCTGCGAGGCGGGCGGCGGGTCGGGTGGCGGCTCGCCCGCTTCCGTCGACGTGGTGATGAGCAACTGCGCGCGCGCCGCGTCGTCGGCGCCGAGGCTGGCGGCGTCGGCCGGCTTGTAGGCGTCGAGCATCACGCTCTCCAGCCCGAGCGAGCGCGCCTGGCGGTAGGTGAGTCGCGACGGCCCCCGCAGGCAGCTCTGCTTGTTGGTGACGTCGAGCCAGAAGTTCCAGTCCGTCTCCGTGCGCTTGCGGACGGCGGCCGTGTAGGGCAGCACGTGCATGGTGAACTCGTCGAGCGACTCGGACTTCTGCACTCGCTCACGCCACAGGATCCACTGCCCCGCCGCCCCGCTGCCCTCGCGGAAGAGCCAGTCGTAGGCGCTCGCGTCGTCGCCTGCCATCGCCTTGGCCTTCTGCTCCACGAGCTGGCGCAGCGCGTTCTCTTTCTGCAGCATGAGGCCGAGGGTCTCGTTGGCGGTGATACCGGCGGCGAGCTGGTCGAAGCTGCGGTTCTCGATGCCCGAGCCACCCAGTCCCTTCGCGAACCCCGCCGCTTCCTGGCACTGCTCCAGGTCTTCTTCCACGGACAGGGCGTCGGCCTTGAACTTCAGCGCCGAGCATGAACCAGCGAGCGCCGCCATGTAGCCAAAGGCGGCGATGGCGGTGGTGATGAGGATGCGTGGCTGCCAGAGCGTGCCCGACTTGACGAGGTACCAGGCCCGCATCGCCATGCCGACTGGGCCAATCGACCAGATGCGGGCCACGGCCATCCGCCAGCCCTCGCGGGCGAGCTTCTCGCCGGTGAGCCCGGCCCGGCCGCGCGTGCGCTTCTGTCGCTTGGCCAGCACTTCCGGTGGTAGCGCCGCGATCTCGATGGTGAACTTCGCCCCCTCGGGCGACACCAGCGCGAAACTGTCGCCGGGGCGTACCGCCGTGGGCGTCTGGATCTGGATCGGCCGCCGCGCCTCGCCCTTCCAGACGAACACCGCGGCGGTGCGCTCCGCCGCCGCGAGGATCAACCCGCCGTCGCCCTGCCGGATGAGCTTGCAGTGCTCGCGCGACACCCCGAAGGTTTCTGGCAAGACGATGTGGCAGCGCTCCCGGTCGGAGCCCAGTCGCACCTCGAGGCCCTCGAAGGGGCCGAAGCGGGTGCCCCCGAACTCGGGGGAGAGCGTGAGGTAAACAGCGAGATCGTCGCGCGGCATCGACGGGGGGCAAGCTAACGCACCCCGCGCCGCGTCACGCGGTTACGTCGCCCCGTCGTGAACATCTACCTCATTCCCTACACGCCCTTCCGGCACGTGGTGGTGGGTTTCGTCTGCATGGCCTTTTGCCTCGCGGCCTGGTGGCTGGTGCTGAGCCTCACGTGGGTTTGGGCACCCTGGTCGGTGGAGTGGGACGGCGCGGTGTTCCTCGGCGCCATCTCCGCCGCCGCGGGGGGTGGCAGCGTGCTCGCCGAGGGTTCCCTCCGGCGCACGGTGCTGTGGAAGCGCGCTCTCCTGGCGGCGGTCGCCACCTTGGTTGCCGCGCTCGTGTCGATCGGCATGTACTGGACCTGGGCGCTGGTGAGCACCAAGATGCTCGCCAGTCTCGGCACCGAGGAAGACGTGCTCGACCCCAGCCTCGTGTCGCTGCGCTACCGGTGGGTCGCGTGGATGGCGGCCGGCTTCGGCGCCGGGCTCGGCACGGCACTGGTGCGCAAGTTCCGGGGCAGTCTTCCGCACGTGGTGGGCGGTGCCCTCGCCGGGCTCGGGGGCGCGGCGGTGTGGTTCGCGGTGGGCTACCCTAAGTTCGCCTTCAACCAAGACTTGTTCTACGCTTCGGCGCTCGGCTCTGCGGCCTTCGGCTTCTTCTTCGGCGCCTTCACCTGGGGCGTGCCCGACGACCTGTACGCCGGCTGGCTCCGCGTGCTCACCATCACCCGTCACGGTCGTCGCATCCCCATCGACGGTCTCGACAACGGCCTCCGCGAGCGCTTCGTCGGGCACTTCCCCCGCGGCCTCGACCTGTTCCTGCCCGCCGACGACGCCGTGCTCGAGCTGCATGCCAGCGTGCTGGTCGACAAGAAGCAGGAATACCGCCTTCGTGGCCTCACGTTGGCGCCCACCGTGGTGCGACGCTTCCTCGAGAGCGTCGATCTCAGCTACGACGCCACTCGCCCCGCGCCGCTGGAAACGCGGCTGTCGAGCGGCGACCGCATCGTGATGGGGGGCAGGGGCAAGCAAACCGTCGTCGAGTTCCTGATGCTGCCGCGGGAGGAGCGGTGAGGGCCCTGCTGGCGCTCCTGGTCTTACTCGCGGCCTGCGCCGACGATACTCGCACGCACGTCCGCGGCTCCACGGTGCGGCTTGGGCCGAGCAAGGCGGCCGGCGCCGACACCAAGCAAACGCTCCAGATCTACGACAGCGACGACGAGTGCGGCAGTGACGGCATCCGCGACCTCGATCGTCACCTCTGCTACCCCTTCATCGACCGCGCCAGCGGCACCGTCCGCCTCGCCATCCAGCTCAGCATCGACGGGCAGGTGCGCCCGGTGGCGCTCAACGAGGACTCGATCTCGGTTTATCACCAGGGCAAAGACGTGGATGTTCCTGGCGAGACGCGGATCAAGCTCGTCCCCCACGACGAGGAGCAGACCAACAACCTCTACGTGCTCCTGATGGACGGCTCGGGCTCGATGGCCGTGGCCGACGGGCCCGATGGCTTGTCGCGCATGGACAAGCTGAAGAAGGCGTTGCTCCGTCGCGACGTCGTGGACTCCTTCTTTCCCCCCGGGGCGGCCTCCGCCGTGTCGCCGCTGGTCTTCCGCGGCGGGCTCCCGGAGCCGCTCGGCGGCAAGTGGGTGGTCGAGGACGCGAAGGAGTATCGGAAGCTGGTGAGAGACCAGCTCCAGGTTGGCTCGGGCTTCACCTACCTCTACCAGGCCGTGCGCTTTTCGATGACGTCGATCGCCGAGCAGGCCGAGGTGCGCCAGGCCGTGGAGAACGGCCGGAAGGCGCCCACCGTCATCGCGCTC
>Ga0194131_10002748_pt1 | contig 28593 bp, 25 predicted proteins | sample TA2KigO120mmetaG_FD_148631 | JGI IMG/M metagenome (GOLD analysis project Ga0194131, IMG submission 148631) | Freshwater microbial communities from Lake Tanganyika, Tanzania - TA2015053 Kigoma Offshore 120m | ecosystem: Environmental > Aquatic > Freshwater > Lake | place: Tanzania: Lake...
CGGCTGCACCGTCACTTCCTCCACCGCGTCCCAGGCGATCGGGACGCTGAACCGGTTCATCTGATCGAGGTTCTGTCCCGGTTGGCCATCCAATTTCACCGAGTTCCATTTGGCGCGCGTGCCGGAGAAGTTATTCAGTTCCGAACCCGAGATCGATCCGCCGATCGACTGATTCTGCCCAAAGCTTTGTTGCGATACGCCCGGCAGTACTTTCATCACCGACATCACATCGCGGCTGGCCGCCATCAGCGTTTTCATCTGGGCGTTTGTGACGACCTGACTCTGCCCGGATCGATCCAGTTCCACCATCGTGCCCGACGCTTCCACCTGCACCGAATCGGTGACCGCCCCAATGACCAGCGCGATCGAGCCAAGCGAGACGCTGCCATCGGCCGAAAGCGCGATTCCTTTGCGTTCCTTGGGAACGAATCCGGCCTGGCTCGCACGAATCGTATATGATCCGGGCGGCAAACTTGGGAACAAAAAAACGCCCGCTTCGTTGGAGAGGCGGCTCTGGCGCTCGCCGGTTCCCTCGTTCGTCAACACGACCTCGGCGCCAACGATGGCAGCGGCCTGCTGATCTACAATGGTCCCGGAGATCCTGCCCGAAACAGATTGCGCTTGGACGAGTCCGGCGACTGTACAGAGCTTGACAAGAAGAAACGAAATGGCACGAGACATAAGCTTGGAGACATCATATACAATTTCGCTAGCCGCCACAATCGCACGGTCCTGTCGAACATCCGCTTGGGATTGCACCATAGAGCGCCGATCTGTATGATCGAAAAATCGATCCAAGGGAGGTCGTTTCTACATGAGACTCGCCGCGCTTCTGGCCGCAATAATGATCGCGCCAGCCGCTTTCGCCCAGCAGGTCACCGGAACTGTGACCGGCGCCGTATCCGATTCATCAGGCGCCAACGTACCCGGAGTGGAGTTGCGCTTGAGCAACACGCAGACCGGGCAGATCCGTGTCGTGACTTCGGGCGACGACGGCACGTTTCGCTTCTTCGTTCTGCAACCCGGAATCTATCGGCTCGATGTCGCCCACGCCGGCTTCAAGGCCGCGCGCCGCGACAACATCGTCGTCGAAGCTGATCGGTCGCTGGCCGTGCCCGTGACACTGGAAGTCGGCGCGGTCACCGAAGTTGTCGAAGTCACCGGCGGCGCGCCACTGCTGGAGCCAAATACGTCTTCGCTCGGCACAGTGATGGATCAGCGGAAAGTCGAAGAGCTTCCCTTGAACGGCCGCAACCCGCTCGGTCTCGCCAATCTCATTCCGACCGTGCGAGGCATCGGCTTTTTCGGCGGCCAGGTGTTGTCGAGCTGGCGTCTGGCGGCGATCTCGATCGGCGGCGGACCGCCCCTCGCCAACGGATTTCTCGTCGACGGTATCGCCAGCGAAAAGGTCACCATCGCGGGAACACAGACGTTCCTTTCGATCGACGCCACGCAAGAGTTCAAAGTCCTCACCAACGCCATGTCGGCCGAGTTCGGACGCACCGCAGGCGGCATCATCTCGATCGTCAGCAAAAGCGGCACCAACGCGATTCACGGCAATCTGTTCGAGTTTCTGCGCAACGACAACCTGAACGCCAACGACTTCTTCGCCAACCGAGCCGGCCGCAAGGTCGCCCCGCTGGCCTACAGCCAGTTCGGCGGTTCCATCGGCGGACCGGTCAAGAAGAACAAGATCTTCTACTTCGCCAATTACGAAGCCTTCTTCGAACGCCGCACCGGCCAGGGGCAAATCAGCTCTCCGAACGCGCTGCAACGCGCGGGCGATTTCACCGATACCCGCAACGCCGCCAATCAGCTCATCACAATTTACGACCCCACCACCACCCGTACCAACGGCACCGCGTTCACGCGCGACGCTTTCCCAGGCAACCGCATCCCCGCCAGCCGCATCGACCCCGTCGGACGCAACGCCCTGACCTATTTCCCGATGCCGAATCTGCCCGGCGCCGCCTTTACGCAAGCGCAGAACCTGTTCCTGCAGGGCCCGGCGCCGATCGACCGCCACGCCATCACCGGGAAAGGCGACTGGAACATCTCCGATTCACGCCGCATCGGCGGCCGCTACACGTGGGACGATCTCGATTGGAGCTTCGCCAAACTTTGGAACACACCGGCCGAACCGGATGGACGCAAGGTTCTGATCCCGCGCAACAGCGCGTCGATCAATTACAACGAAACGCTTTCGCCCACACTGCTTCTCGAAGCCCGCGCCGGCTTCAACCGCGAGCACGAACATTTCTTCACTCCCTCTGAAGGCTTCGACATTACGTCGCTGGGCATGCCCGCGGCGTTTAGGCAACAGACCTATGTCGGCCGCGGCGCCGACACGGGCCGCTTTCCGCTCATGCAGGTCGCTGACGCCGCCAACTTCGGCGCCATCGCTTCCCGGGGCGGCCCGTCGCACACAACACTTTCGAGCGTCGCCCTGACCAAGAGCAAGAACGCGCACACTATCAAGTTTGGCTACGAACATCGCTTCTACGCCGCCAATGATTACGGGCGCGAGAACTCTGTCGGCACCTATGCATTTAATCGCGGCTTCACGCAAGGTCCCGATCCGTTACAGGCCACCGCAACCTCCGGTTTCGGCGTCGCCTCGCTGCTACTGGGAACGCCGGCCTCGGGCTCGGCTCGCCTGCAGACCGATGGCACGGCCAGCATCAAGTATCAGGCGCTCTTCGTGCAGGAGGATTGGAAACTCACGCGGAACCTCACGTTGAATCTCGGCCTGCGCTGGGAGAACGAAGCGCCGCCGACCGATCGCTACAACGTGCTCTCGAACTTCGACCCCAACGCCCAATCCCCGCTCCGCGTGCCCGGCTACGATCTGCGCGGCGGCCTGACCTTCCCCGGCGTCGGCGGGGCGAGCCGTTATCAACGCAACCAGAATTTCAACGACTGGGGCCCGCGCTTCGGATTCGCCTGGCAGGCCATGCCCAAGACGGTCGTGCGCGGCGGATTTGGCATCATGTACGTCCCGATCACCGTTTCGCTGGCGCGCACCGGGTATACGTTCGATACGCCGATGGTCTCGACGCTCGATGGCGGACGCACACCGCAGGACCGCATGAGCAATCCGTTCCCGAACGGTCTTACTCCTCCGTCCGGCAGCCGCAACGGCCTGCTCACCGGAGTCGGCCAAGGCGTGGCCGGGCAGTTGTTGGATGCCAACCGCGGTTACACCGAACAGTGGAACTTCACGGTGCAGCATCAACCGTGGAACAACTGGCTGTTTGAGGTGGCCTGGGTGGGCAATCACGGCGTGCGCCTGTTTGCCGATGGCCGCAATCTGAATCAGATCTCCGACGCCAACTTCGCACTCGGCACACAGTTGGCGCAGAGCGTCCCCAACCCATTTCGCGGGTTGATCGCGAGCGGCCCGCTGTCCGGCGCGACCATCACACGCCAGCAGAGCCTGCTGCCCTTTCCGCATTTCACGGGCGTCAGCGGCGGCTACTCGTTCATCAACAATTCGATCTATCACGCGCTCGCCATCAAGGTTGAGAAGCGGTTCTCGCAGGGATACTCGTTCTTGCTCGCCTACACCGGATCAAAGCTGATCGACGACGGCGCCAACTCCGGCCAGGTCCGCCCCGGCGCGGCCGTCACCACAGGCCCGCAGAACTGGAACAACCTCCGGGCCGAACGCAGCAAGAGCGCGCAGGATGTGCCGCAGCGCATGGTCTTTAGCGCGTCGTGGGAACTCCCGTTTGGCAAGAACGGCTCCCGTCTCGCGCAGTACACGATCGGCGGCTGGCAGTTGAACGCAATCCAGACGATCGAAAGCGGTACGCCGCTGTCGCTGGCGGCCACCGTCGCCGGCGGCGGCAACCGGCCGAACGTCGTCTCCGGAACGGCGGCGAAGCTGGACAAGCCGACCATCGACCGCTGGTTCAACACATCGGCATTTTCTATCCCGCAGGCCTACTCATGGGGCAACGTCTCCCGCACGCTGCCGAACGTCCACACCGATTCGGTCTTCAACATGGATCTGTCGCTGTTTAAGAACTTCCCGATTCGGGAAGGCATGAAACTCCAGTTCCGTGCCGAGGCGTTTAACGTGACCAACACGCCAACCTTCGGTGAACCCGGCCGAGCGATCAACGCCGCAACCTTCGGCATCGTCACCGCGACGGCCTTTAATCCGAAGCCTCGCGAAGTGCAGTTGGCTTTGCGGTTGACGTTCTAAGCGCGGCTTTCGTTCTTTCGAGGTGCTCAGCGCGTGCCTTCTCGCGTCGCAAGGCAGTTCCCATGGCCGAGATTCGAGGCCGGCTCAGTCGCCACGGCGGCTAGCGGCGTCGCAGTGCGCTAAAATAGAAAGTTTGGTCATTCGATGAGCAACCTGATCGTCCTAGGCGCCCAATGGGGCGACGAGGGAAAAGGCAAGATGGTCGACCTTTTCTCCGACAAATTCGACTACGTCGTCCGCTACCAAGGCGGCCACAACGCAGGCCATACCGTCTTCATTGGTCCCACGAAGTACGTGCTGAAGCTGATCCCGTCGGGCATTCTTCGCCCGGGCGTGCGAGCGGTCATCGGCAACGGCGTAGTCATCGACCCCGCGGCGCTGCTCGAAGAAATCGCGACGCTCGAAAAGGCCGGGATTCCGGTCGCCAGCCAGCTTGCGATCTCCAACCGCGCGCACGTCATCTTCCCCTTCCACCGGATCGTCGAGAAGATGAGTGAGGCGCGAACCGACCGCACGGCGATTGGCACGACCTCGCGCGGTATTGGACCCTGCTACGAGGATAAAATCGCGCGCCGCGGCATCCGCATCGCCGACCTGATCGACACCGACAACTTCCGGGCGCTCTACGCCAATCTCATCGCCGACAAGCGCACTATCGCCGAAGCCTTCGGAATCCCGTTCGATCTCGATGTCGACGCGCTCCGCGCCCAGTACGAAGAGTTCGCCGAACGCATTCGGCCCATGGTCGCCGACACCGCGATTCTCCTTCGCGACGCGATGAACGCCAAGAAGCCAGTGCTCTTCGAGGGCGCGCAGGGCACGATGCTCGACATCGATCACGGAACGTATCCGTTCGTGACGTCCTCCAGCGCCGCGGCCGGAGGCGCCTGCACCGGCGCCGGCGTTCCGCCCACGCGCATCGACGGCATCGTCGGCGTATCGAAGGCCTACATTACACGCGTCGGCGGCGGCCCCTTCCCAACCGAGGATCCCACCGAGGCCGGCGAGCGCATCCGTAAAGCCGGCAAGGAGTTCGGCGCGGTCACCGGACGGCCGCGGCGCTGCGGCTGGTTCGACGTCCCGCTGCTGCACTACACGGCCGCCGTCAACGGCTTCGACAGCCTGATCATCACCAAGCTCGACGTGTTGGACGAGGTCGACGAAATCCCCGTCTGCACGGCGTATAAGATCAATGGCCGCGTCACGACCGAAATGCCGGCCACCAACCGCGAGCTCGAGGTCATCGAGCCGGTCTATGAAATGGTTCCAGGCTGGAAGTCGTCGACGCGCGGCATTACTTCGCTCGATGCCTTGCCCGCCGCCGCGCGCCGTTATCTCGACGTGCTGCAGGAACGGACCGGCGTCGAAGTCGGTTGTGTCTCGCTTGGGCCCGAACGCAGCGAGACGATTATCGTGCCCGGTTCGAAACTCGAAGCGCTGCTCCGATAGGAGATCGACATGCCGAACGAAACACCGCTCCACGCGGTTCCGCTGACCATCGAAGGCTCCTGGATGCTGCATTTGTTTTGGCGCATCGATCGCGCCAGCTTCGATGCGAACCGATTCGCCGAAGTGTGCCGGGAGACCGGCGCGCACGTTTTCTCGATCATCGGCCACAAGGCCGACGTTCTGGTCCTCCTCGTGGGCGCTTCGCCCGAAGCGGTGCACGACGGCGAACGCAAATTCCGCGCGCTCTCCGGCCTGAATGCGACCTACTCGTACTTCTCCGTCGTCGAACTCGGGCTTTACGAATCGTCGCTCAAGACCTACCGCGCGCTCGGCGAACAGGGCGTGGCGCCGCATAGCGAAGCGTGGGACAAAGCGATCGGCGAAACACTCGCGCGCCAGCGCGAAGCCATGGCCCCGCGCCTGTCCGCCGAGATCCCGGCGAGCCCCTACATCTGTTTCTATCCGATGGACCGGCTGCGCGGCGAAGACAAGAACTGGTACACCGTGCCGATCGAAGAGCGCGCCCGCATGATGCATGAACATGGACTCGTCGGACGCCGCTACGCCGGGCAGGTCAAGCAGATCATCTCCGGCTCAATCGGCCTCGACGATTGGGAATGGGGCGTCGATCTTTTCGCCGACGACCCTGCCGTCTTCAAGCGCCTGATCTACGAAATGCGCTTCGACGAAGTCAGCGCGGTTTACGCCAAGTTCGGCCAGTTCTTCGTCGGCAAACATGTCCCCAACGAAAAGGTGGTTAGTATCCTGCTAGGCTAGGTTCCGATGGAACTCTTCCTCAGCCTGTGCGTGATCGCGGCCGTGGTCATTTGGGCCAAGAGCCGCATCGGCGCGCTGGAGGAAGGCAACGCGGAGCGCGACAGGCGCATCGCTCAGCTTACTGAGCGCATTTTCGTAATGGAGCAGCCCGGCGTCGCGCCCAGGCCGCAGCAAGCGCCGCCGGCCGCGCCGGCGCCGATCCTGCAAGCCGCCCCGCCTCCGCCGCCAGTCGAGGCGCCGCCACTGCCGCCCGTGTTCGCGCCCGAAGCGCCCAAGCGGGATATGGAAGCGCTCATTGGCGGCAATTGGCTGAGCAAACTCGGCGTGCTGATCCTGCTGATCGGCCTCGCGCTTTTCGTCGCCTTCGCGCTGGCCGGCTTCGGGCCCGCCGGCCGCATCGCATCCGGCGCGCTGACGAGCTTATCGCTGCTCGGCGCGGGCATCGCGTTCGAGCGCAAGCCCGACTACCGAACGCTTGGCGTCGCGCTGATCGGCGGCGGATGGGCCGGTCTCTACTTCACCGCGTTCGCCGCGCATGGCATCGACGCGGCTCGCGTCATCGACAACCCCGGCGCCGGCTTCCTGCTTCTGTTCGCCGTCGCCGCGGGCATGATTCTCCACTCGCTCAAATACAAGAGCCAAACCGTCACCGGGCTCGCCTACACCGCGGCGTTTCTCACCATCGCGGTATCCTCGCTGACACAGTTTTCGGGAATCGCGGCGATCCCGCTGTTGATCAGCCTGCTCACGATCTCGTGGAAATTCGGCTGGCAGCGGCTCGCCGCGCTCGGCGCGTCGTTCACCTATCTGGCCTACGGCTTCGACCTCGCCACGGGCGACAAAGACCGGTACTTCATCGCCATCGGCGAACCATTGTTGTGGTCGTATTGGGTCATCCTCGAGATCTTCGATCTCGCCGTGCTGCGCAAGTTCCGCGACGGCGAGTTAAAGACCTACCTGCCCGTTTCGCCGTTCAACCTCACTGGTTTCCTTCTGGCGACGTTAGCCGTCTGGCCGCGCTCCGGCTGGACTCCGGGCGCGATGCTGATCACGATGGCGGCCGCTCAGTTGATCAGCGCCGTGCTGCGCGGCCACCGCAACGCGAACGGTGATATCGAGGACGTGTCGGTCTTCGGCGGTTATCGCGCTTCACTAACGTTTTCGGCCTGCTTCGCCGCCGCACAAATTCTCGACCGCTTCAGCGGCCTGCAGCAGGCGCTCGCGCTGACGCTGCTCGCGCAGATCGTCGCGTTGACCGGCTGGATGCTGCGCTCGTCCTACATCCGCGGTTTGGGCGCGGCCCTGTTCTTGTTGCCGCTCGGAACAGTCGGCCGGGGTTGGTGGCCCAAGTCGTACGCGCTGCTGGGCACGCTCGGCGTTATCAACCGCGCCGTCTTCGGCGGAGGTCCCTGGTACACCGCCGGGGCCGTTATCACGCTCGGCGCGGTGCTGCTGGATTTCAAGCCCGCGCATTTTCGACCGGCGTTCCTCACTCTCGCCGCTGGCGTGGTGGGCCTCGTGTTGCGATGGCGGGAGAAGGCGGAAGCCAAGTGGGCTGGCCTGGCGCTGGCGCTGCTGTCGCTCGCCGCGTTGGTCATCGATACGCCGAACCAACTGATCGCGTAACCATCGCGCTGCCGGCCGCGCTGTACGGCGCGTTCGGCTTTGCGATCGTCGAGGGCGCGCCACGCTTCGCCACGTTCGCTCTGATGCAGTTCTTCACGGCGGCGTTACTCTACCGGCTGATCGGCGATTCCCCGTGGCTGATCGCGGCTTTCGCGGCGCAGGCGCTCGCGTCGTCGGTACGCGGAGCGCCAAGCCTGAAGGCCAGCGCGCTTTTGCCCGAAGCGATGGCCGCCGCGTACTGGTTCGGAACGGCGCTCGGGCACGAGGACAACTTCGCGGCCAAGGCGCTCGGCGCGGCAGCGATCTTTGCAATGTACCTGCTCGCGGTCGAGATCGAAGACCAGATGGCGCAGATCGCCGCGACATGCCACGCGCTGCTGGCGCTGCTGCTTTTCACCATCGTGATCGGCGAGTTCGTCGCGGGCCGGCGCCTCACGCTCGCCTGGACCGGCGAAGCGGCGGTCACCCTGGTGCTGGGCATTGTCCTTCGGCGGAGGCTGCTGCGTCTCAGCGGCCTCGCGCTTTTCGCGTTCTGCCTCGCCAAGCTCTTTTTCTACGACTTCTCGCAGCTGGATGTGCTCAGCCGCATCGCGTCGTTCATCGTGCTCGGCGTGTTGATGATCGCGGCCTCTTGGGCATACACGCGATTCCGAGGACAGATTCAGCGCTATCTCTGACTTCGCTTGTGGGGCGACCGCGACTGCAGCCACATGCGCACGCTCTCCGGCAGCCGTGGGAAAACGCAGACGAACCATCGATACCGCCAATCGGGTACAACGGTCATTCGCCCGTCGGCAAGCGCCTCCAGCGATTCGCGCACCACGCGTTCAGCAGGTAGCCACAACGACTTGGCGATCGCCGAGCGATCCATCGCCATCACGTCGTGGAACTCGCTGTAGGTGAAGCCCGGGCACAACGCCTGCACGACGACATTCGGCGCGACGGCGCGCATTTCCAGGTTCAGGCCCTCGGTGAACGCGACCATCCACGCCTTGGTCGCGCAGTAGCTCACGTTGCCTGCCGATCGCGAGAAACCCGCCACCGACGCGACGTTGATGATCGCCCCCGTGTTGGCCGTCACCATCCCGACAAGCGCCGCGCGCGTCAGCCGCGTAGCGGCCATCACGTGCAACTGGTGCATCTCGATCTGCTTCGAAAAATCGGTCTCGTGAAACAGCCCGCGCGTTCCGAACCCAGCATTGTTGACGAGCATCGAAGGCCGGCGCTGTTCGATCAGCTCGACGCAGCGGGCGCAATCGAAGTCATCCGTAAGATCGGCCGCGACGATTTCCGCGCCTCCGAGTTCCTCGGCCAGCGCGCGCAGACGATCCTCACGCCGCGCAATCAACACAAGCGAGTACCCACGCGCTTTCAACTGCCGCGCGAACTCGGCGCCGATTCCCGCCGACGCCCCGGTCACTACCGCAAGTTTTTCGATGACGCCTCCCGTTTCGAATCCTACTCGCCGGCAATCAAGTCCGCGAACTTCTCCCGCTTCCGGGCAACGCGCCACTCGGCGCCGTCAACCAGCACTTCCGCCGCGCGCGGCCGCGTGTTGTAGTTCGAGGACAAGACAAATCCATACGCGCCGGCTGTCATCAGCGCGACGTAGTCGCCCGGCAGCACGTTCGCCATTCGCCGGTCGCGCGCGAAGAAGTCCCCCGTTTCGCAGACCGGCCCGACAACATCGGCGACGATCGCGGGCGCGGCCGATTGGCGTAACGGCACTATCTCGTGATGGGCTTGATAGAGCGCGGGGCGGATCAAATCGTTCATCGCCGCGTCGACCACGACGAACTCTTTCGACGCGGTTGGCTTGCGGTACAACACGCGCGTGACCAGCGCGCCGGCCGGTCCGACGATCGATCGTCCGGGTTCGGTCATCAGCGTCAGCGAACGGCCCTGGCAGCGCGCACACATCGACTGAATATGCGCCGTGACATCCGGCTCTTGTTGCTCCGGTTTGTATGGCACGCCGAGCCCGCCGCCCAAGTCCAGATGCGTAATCGCAACGCCACGCGCACGAAGGCGGTCGACCAACAACAGCACCGCATCGAACGCTTCGATCAGCGGCGCGGTGTCCAGCAACTGCGATCCGATGTGACAACTGACGCCGTCGGGCCGCAGATTCGTCATCGCCGCCGCGCGCGCGTACACTTCTTCGGCCGCGGCGATGTCGATGCCAAACTTGTGATCGCGCAGTCCGGTGGAGATGTACGGGTGCGTCTGCGCGTCGACGTGGGGATTCACGCGCAGCGCCACGCGCGCCTTCACGCCGAATCGTGAAGCGATCGAGTCGATCAGCACGAGTTCGGCTTCCGACTCGCAATTAAAGCTGTGAATACCCGACTCGATCGCGTATTCCACTTCCTCGCGCGTCTTGCCGACGCCAGAGAAGACAACACGCGCCGGATCGCCGCCCGCTTTCAAAACGCGATACAGTTCGCCGCCCGAGACGATATCGAAGCCCGCGCCTTCGGAGGCGAGCATGCGCAGGATCGAGAGATTCGAATTCGCCTTCACGGCGTAACAGACCAGATGCGGCGGGTCGCCGAAGGCGCGGTCATAGCGCCGGTAGCGCTCGCGGATCTCGTTGGCCGAATAGACGTACAGCGGCGTGCCCGCGGCGCGCGCGATCGTTTCCAGTTCGACGCCTTCCACAAACAGGGAACGGTCGCGGTACTCAAAGGGGGAAGGGATCATTCGGTCACTCGTAAGATCAAAATCGTCTGGTCGTCAAACTGCGCGGCGTTGCCTCGGAAGGCTTCGACGTCGCGGTGGATCGCCGCGGCGATTTCGCCGACCGGCAGATTGCAACAGGCGCGCAGCGATCGGGCTAGCCGGTCGTAGCCGTACTCTTCGCCGTCTTCGCTCAGTGCGTCGACCACGCCGTCCGATGTCAGCACGATCACATCGCCGGGCTCCAGTTGCGCCGAGATCTCGTCGTACTCGCGCTTTTCCAACAACCCCACGGGCACGCCTTCGGCGTCGAGGTTCAGCAGTTGATCGCCTCGGCAAATGATCGGAGGCAGACCGCCGGCGTTGGCCATCGTCAGCTTGCGCGTGCGTGCGTCCCAGAACATGGCGAGCAGCGTGACGTATTGCGCTTCGGCCTTGCGTTCAGTCAACGCATTGTTCAGCGCGCGCATTAACTGCGACGGCGGCCGCGGCCTGCGCCCGAGCGAGCGCAACAGTCCGCCGACCAGCGCCGCATAAAGCGCCGCGGCCGCGCCCTTGCCTGACGAATCGCCGAAGACAATGGCCGCTTGTCCGTTATCGTACTCAAAGAAGTCGAACAGATCGCCTGAAATTTCGCGCGCGGGCTGGAGTCCGACCGCAATGTCCAATCCTTCCAGGCGCGGCGTTTCGTTCGGCAGTAGCAGCGACTGCAATTTCCGCGCCGCTTGCAGGTCGCGGTCCATGCGGCTTTCGCGCTCCGCGATCTCCTCGTACAACCGCGCGTTTTCCATCGCGCTGGCGATCTGCGGCGCGAGCAAGGAGAGCGAGCGCATGTGGTCGATCGAGTAATGATTGAGCCGGCTGCTTTCCAGGTCCATCACGCCGACGATCCGATCACGCAGCATGAGCGGCACGGCGACCTCGCTGCGGATATTCGGATGCGACTCGATGTAGCGCGGATCGGCAAGGGTGTCCTCGACCCGCATCGGCTTGCGCATGCGCGCGGCCGATCCCGTAACGCCGACGCTGATGGGAATCTCCTCCAGGCCTTTGCCTCCATCGGCTCGGTGCGTGAACCGGTTACGCAACACCTGATTCTGTTCGTCGAGCAGATAGATCGCGAATGAGTCGTAATTCATCAGCGTCCGAACGCTCTCGGCGACGGTGCGCAGCAGTTCATCGACGTCGAGAATGGAACTGAAACCTTGTGAGATATTGGTCAGCGTGCGCAGCGTCCGATGTTGCCCGTCGACGCGGCGGTAAAGGCGCGCGTTGTCGATAGCGCCGGCGATGCGCGCGGCGATCAAGCGCATCAGCGCCACGTCGTCTGGCGTATAGTCGCCGACGGTCGTCGATTGAAAATCGATGACGCCAACGAGTTTGTCGCGGGCGATCATCGGAATCGCCATTTCACAGCGGACGGCGTCGAGCGCGTTCAAATAGCCCGGCTCCTTGCGCACGTCACGAATCAACAGCGGCTCGCGCATCATCGCGGCTCGCCCGGTGACGCCTTCGCCGAGCGGGATCAACAAGCGATCGACGATCTCGCGGCGATGGCCCATCGAGTAACGGATGCGAAGACCCTGGCGGCGCTCGGAATAGAGCAGAATCGCGAACAACTGCGCCGGGATGACGCGTGTAATCGTGCGCGCGATGTTGGCGAGGAGGCGTTCCCAATCGAGCGTCTCCGATGTCGCCGCGGACACTTCGAGGAGATAGTCGAGTAGCTCGGCACGGTTGCGAAACCGGCTGCGCGATCTTCGAGGTGTTGTCATTTCGACGCCGCCGATTCCTGCACGATACGGACCGAGGCCGAAGCGCCGATGCGGTTGGCGCCGGCGGCGATCATCGCGCGCGCATCGGCCAATGACCGGATCCCGCCCGACGCCTTGACGCCGATCGCCGGCCCAACGTTGAAGCGCATGAGCGCGATGTCCTTGGCCGTCGCGCCGCCCTTGGAGAAGCCCGTCGACGTTTTCACGAACTCCGCGCCGGCGGCGACCGAGAGCTTGCATGCGGTCACCTTCTGCGCATCGTTCAACAGCGCCGTTTCGAAGATGACTTTCAAAATCGCGCCGTTGCGATGGCACGCCTCGGCCACGGCCCGAATATCTTTTTCGACCTCGCGGTCTTCGCCGGCGCGCAGCAGTCCGACAGCGAGCACCATGTCGACTTCGGTCGCACCGCAACGAATCGCTTCTTCCGTTTCAAAGACTTTACCGGCCGTCGACATCGCCCCGAGTGGAAAGCCGACAACCGTGCAGGTCTTCACCGCCGTACCACGCAGCTCCCGCGTCACCAGAGCGACCCAGGAAGAGTTCACGCACACGCTCGCAAAGCCGTGCGTGCGCGCTTCCGCGCACACTTGCAGGATCTCCTCGCGCGAGGCATCCGCGCGCAGGAGCGTGTGATCGATCATGGCCGCGAGTTTCGCATCGCCAGGGCCGGACGACACAACCGCCGCCGCGGGCGCGTCGTAACCGCCGCCGGCGGGAGCGGGCGCTGGCGCGGATGGTTTGCCTAGGCGTGCAATAAACTCCTCGCCGATTTGCGCGACGAGCAGGTCGAGTTCGGCGTCGGTCATGATTTGTGCTTGCCTTCCAGCGCGGTCATCTTGTCGATACGGCCCTGATGCCGTCCGCCGCCCCACGGCGTAGCGAACCAGGTCCGAAGCACCTCCTCGGCTTGGGACTGAGTCAGCATGCGTCCACCGAGGGTGAGGACGTTGGCGTGGTTGTGTTCGCGCGAATTGCGGGCCGAGGCGCGATCGTAACAAAGCGCCGCGCGAATGCCGGGGATTTTGTTGGCGGCCATGGCGGAGCCAATGCCCGCGCCGTCGACGATAACGCCCGCAAAGGCCGCGCCGCCTTTCACGGCTAGCGATACCTTTTCGGCGATGTCGGGGTAGTCGACCGAGCGCTCGTCGAATGCCCCAATGTCATCGACGTGATAACCCATGCTCGAAAGAACGGGCTTCAGCGCTTCTTTCATCCGAAAGCCGCCGTGATCGGAACCGATGGCGACGGTGCGATGGGGCTCGCGCGCGGGCTGAAAAGCGGCCGCATCGACTTCGACAATCGGCACGCCGCGGTCGCGCGCCAACTCGCGGGCGGAGGGCGTGATAATCGTACCGCGCGGGACCTCGATCACTCCGTTGAGCGGCACGTCCGCGGCTGTTATGACAATCGGCACCAGTTCTCTATTGTAAAAGCAAAAGCGGGCCGGATCGCCAGTGGCTTTCCGTCCCGCTTCTGATTTTCGATTCGAAATCGAAGGACCGAACTACTTGGGGTCGGCGCTCTTCTTCTTCTTGCCCTTCTTCTTGCCCTCTTCCTTCTTGGCGTCGTCGGTGGCGGTGGTGGCCGCGAAGGTCAGGGTCGTGAAAGCGCCGAGAACCATCAGCGCGATGAACTTCTTCATTGTGTAATCTCCTTAAGGGTAACGGACGGTTGGACACCGCCAGTCCTCTCCAGCATGTCGAAGTCGAGCCCGAATCGCGATCCCGTTGATTGGTTAATCCAGGCTACGAGTTGGGACTAGGCCCGCGCAACAAGTCTGTCGAGGGTTTTGTCATCATAACGCAGCAGCCGGCTACTTCTCAATCCGCATGCCGTAAAAGCTGCGGTAGACGAAGTACAGCGCCACGGCAAGGCAGCCCGCGGCGAGACCGGTTGTCAGTCCGCTACCCTGTGACGCCGATACCGACACGGCCAACTCGACGGCCAGCAGTCCGAACAGCGTCGTGAACTTGATGATCGGGTTGAGCGCCACCGAGCTGGTGTCTTTGAACGGATCGCCGACAGTGTCGCCAACGACAGTGGCGTCGTGCAGCGGCGTCCCCTTCGCCTTCAGTTCGACTTCGACGATTTTCTTGGCGTTGTCCCACGCACCGCCGGCGTTGGCCATGAAGATGGCCTGGTACAAGCCGAAGAGCGCGATCGAGATCAAATAGCCGATGAAGAAATACGGCTCGTAGAACGCGAACGCCAGGGTTGCGAAGAAGACGGTCAAGAAGATGTTGAACATGCCCTTCTGCGCGTACTCGGTACAGATCTGCACGACCTTTTTCGAGTCTTCGATCGAGGCTTTGTCGGAGTCTTCAAGCTTGATGTTGGCCTTGATAAATTCGACGGCGCGGTAGGCGCCCGTCGTTACGGCTTGGATCGACGCGCCCGTGAACCAGTAGATCACGGCGCCGCCGGTGATCAGTCCGAGCAGAAACGGCGGATGGAGGATCGACAGGTTCGAGAGCAGTTCGGGCTTGAGGCCATTGGTTAGACTTACGATGATCGAGAAGATCATCGTCGCCGCCCCGACGACAGCGGTTCCGATCAGCACCGGTTTGGCGGTTGCCTTGAAGGTGTTACCGGCGCCGTCGTTCTCTTCGAGATAGTGCTTCGCTTTTTCGAAGCTGGGCGAAAATCCGAACTTGGACTGGATGTCCTTTTCCACGTTGGGAATCGACTCGATGGTCGAGAGCTCGAATACCGACTGCGCATTGTCGGTCACCGGGCCGTAGCTGTCGACGGCGATCGTCACCGGGCCCATGCCGAGGAATCCGAAAGCCACCAGACCGAAGGCGAACACGGCCGGCGCCATCATCAGCGCGCCGACGCCCATGTCGGAGACGTAATAGCCCGTTCCCATGAGCAACAGCATCGCCATGCCGAGCCAGAACGCGCTGAAGTTGCCGGCAACGAGGCCGGAGAGAATGTTCAGCGACGCGCCGCCTTCACGCGACGACGTCACGACTTCCTTGACATGCGAACTTTCCGTGGAGGTGAAGACCTTCACCAGTTCAGGGATGATCGCACCGGCCAGCGTACCGCAGGTGATGATTGTCGAGAGTTTCCACCACAGCGTCGGATCGCCGCCGATATTTGGAATCAGCATGTAGGAGACGACGTAGGTGAGCGCGACGCTGACGATTGAGGTTAGCCACACGAGAACGGTGAGCGGCGCTTCGAAGTTCATCTTGTCGGCGTTGGCGTACTTCGATTTCGCCATCGCTTCGTTGATGAAGTAGCTGACGGCGCTGGCCACAACCATCATCACGCGCATGGTGAAGATCCAGACGAGCAGCTGTACCTTGACCATGGGGTCCTTGACGGCGAGCAGAATGAAGCTGATCAGAGCGACGCCGGTCACGCCGTAGGTTTCAAAGCCGTCGGCGGAGGGGCCGACCGAATCGCCGGCGTTGTCACCGGTACAGTCGGCGATGACTCCCGGGTTGCGGGCGTCGTCTTCCTTGATCTTGAACACGATCTTCATTAGATCGGCGCCGATGTCGGCGATCTTGGTGAAGATGCCGCCGGCGACGCGAAGAGCGGCGGCGCCGAGCGACTCGCCGATGGCGAATCCGATGAAACAGGGGCCGGCGTAATCGCCGGGGACAAAGAGCAGAATGAAGAGCATCAGCAGCAGTTCGACCGAGATCAGCAACATGCCGATCGACATGCCGGCTTGCAGCGGGATGGCATAACATGGGAACGGCTTGCCGCGTAGCGCGGCGAATGCGGCGCGCGAGTTGGCGAAGGTGTTGACGCGGATGCCGAACCAGGCGACCAGATAGCTGCCGCCGATGCCAATCAGGCTGAAAATCAGGATGATCGCGACCTTGACGGCTTCAAAATGTTGCAGCACGCCGAAGTAGAAGATCATGATGACGCCGATGAAGGCTTCGAGAATGAGGAGGAACTTGCCCTGCGTGAGGAGGTAGGTTTTGCAGGTCTCGTAGATAAGCTCCGAGATCGCGAGCATCGATTCGTGAACCGGCAGATTGCGGAGGTGATTGAACATCATCAACCCGAACAACAAGCCGAGGCCGCCGACCAGAAGGCCGCCCATGAGCAACGATCGTCCGCCGACGTTATCCATAAACCTGGCCTGATCCAGATCCGGCAACACCAGATTCGCTTCGCCGCCGTGGGGCGCCGGCGGTTGCGCGAGCAGGCATCCGCCTGCAAGGCTCACCAGTAAACACAGGATCAACAGGCGCAACAACGGCTGTTTGGTGGAGCCGGCGGCAATGGATGGGAAAGCGGGAATCCGCGACAGGGAATGCAAGCGCATTCGGGAAGTTCCTCCAAATAAATGAAAATGCCCAAGTTAGGGACGTCTCACAGAGTAACAGTTCGGCGGCGGAAGCGCAATTTTGTTGTGAACCTAGAGGAAGATACCGACTGCGGCGCTAAGGCCATTTTCGCCCTAAGGTCTGGGCGTGAGGATGCCGATAGTAGATTTACGGAGGGTTATCCCACGTGGGGTGGCTTGCTGCGTCTACAATACTGGCCAACATACTAACGACCGGTTTCGCTTTGCTGCTCCTGCGCAAACACCAGAATCGGAGACTCCGCTATTTGGTTCTTACCGTAGGGATTTTCTCGGTGAGTCAGACGGCCGCGCTATTTGGGATGCTGCAGTCGGAGGGGATTTGGCAGGTTGTCGGCAAGTTTCAACACTTCATCATGGCGATGACAGGAATGGTGTTCGTGTATATCCTGTGGCGAGAGATTAGCGATCGCAACCGGACCGACCGGATGCTGCGCCTTGCCGAGCATGAGAATCAGGTCATGCAGAGCCGGCTGGAACGAAAGCCGGCGACGAAGACGGCGGAGCTTCCGGCGGTGCAGCCAATTGAGAACTTGCAGGGGTAGCTACAGAACTTGAAGTACCAGACACTTCAAGTAAAGCGTCTCGGGCACCGTTAAAAGAACCGGGTGATCGGCGGCTTGGGTGCGGCGTTCAAGGACGCGGAGCGTGCGGCCGGCATCGAGGGCGGCTTCGGCGACGGTTTCAAGCAGCATGGCCTCCGACATGTGGTGCGAGCACGAACAGGTCACCAGGATGCCGCCGGGTCCGAGAAGTCCGAGAGCGTTCCGATTGATGTCGGCATAGCCGCGGGCTGCGCCGGTCAGAGCCGATTTCGTTTTGGCGAACGCGGGCGGGTCCAGGATAACGGTACCGAAACGGCGGCCCATGCCGCGATAGCCGACAAGCAGATCGAAGGCGTCGGCCTGACGAAAGCGGATGTTGGTCAGCTTGTTCAGGCGGGCGTTGTGCTTGGCGGCTTCCAGGGCCGCGGCGCCGGAATCGACGGCCTCCACCGAGAGACCTTTGCGCGCGGCGTGGAGAGAAAATCCGCCGGTTGAGGTGAAACAGTCGAGCACTTCGCCGCGCGCGTAGCGGGCAGCGGCGAGGTAGTTTTCGCGCTGGTCGAGGTACACTCCCGTTTTTTGGCCGCTGGCGAGATTCGACGCAAAGATTATATCGTTGATGCGAACTTCGACCGTAGGGCGGGGATCGCCTAGTAACGGTCCGGTGATGAAGGGCAGCGACTCCTTCTCGCGGACGGCAACGTCGTTGCGCTCCCATATGCCGGCGGGCTGGCACAACTCGTCTAGGATCGCGGCGATCTGACCTTTCATGGCCTCCATACCCTGCGTCAGGGTCTGGACGACGAGCATGTCGCCGTAGCGATCGACGATCAAGCCGGGGAGTTGATCGGCTTCGGAGAACACGAGGCGGCAAGCATCGGTGCCGGAGACGACCAAACGGCGGTGGGCCAGCGCGCGTTCGAGGCGATCGGCGAGGAAGTCTCGATCGATCTCTTCGATTTCGCGAGACAACAGCCGCAACGCGATCTGGGAACTGGAACTGTAATGGGCGGTACCGACACCACGGCCTTTGGAATCGAGCACGGTAACGACCGAGCCTGGTTCGGCATTATTCACGCTGGCGACGTCGGAAGCATAAACCCAGGCGTGCCCCGCAACCAGGCGTTCGGCCGCGCGGCTGCGAATCGAGACTGTAGAACGGCTCACTCACCACCATTCTACCCGGAACCTGCGATTCGGGGCGGCGGCTTTCCAGCGGGCCGCCGCCCCTTGGAACCGGCTTAGCTGACTTTGACCTCAATCGTGCGAGGTTTGGCGATCTCCTTTTTGGGCAGGGTGATCGTCAGGACGCCGTCTTTAAATGCGGCGGCGACCTTCTCGGCGTCGACCGAATCGGGAAGGGCGAAGTGGCGGGAGAACGAGCCGTAGCTCCGTTCGAGACGATGATAGCCGCCTTTTTCGCTGGACTTCTCGAACTTGCGCTCGCCCTTGAGAAGCATTGTGCCGTCTTCGAGCTGGATCGAGATGTCCTCAATCTTGACTTCGGGCAGATCGGCCTTCACGACGAGCTCGTTTTCGGTCTCGAGAATGTCGACGGCGGGCGCCCAAGGACGGTGCGCCTCTGGCTCGAGAGCCAAGTCTTTCAGAGCCGACTCAAGGAACGGGAACGGCGTGAACGGATTGAACTTGGTGATAAGCATAGCTGTTGACCTCCTGTATATATCAACAAGTTCAGTATATTTTATTAGTGCGTTGTTGTAAACTATTTTCTATGAGTCAAGGCGTAGCCCGCCCGATAAAGCAGCAGCGCTGCCAGGAAGAGACCGTAGTAGATCGGCGTGTAAAGGGCGGCTTTGCCTTGCCAGAAAAAGTGAACAACCCCAGCCATTGCAGACACATACGCCAGGCGGTGGAGCAACTGCCAGCGTTTGCCGCCGAGCCAGCGGATGGCGGCCGCGGTACTGGTGGCGGCTAGTGGAATCATCAAAGCCAAGGCTGCCATTCCGGCGATGAAAAAGCGGCGAACGGTGAGGTCCTCGATCAGGATCTCCTTGTTCCATTGGATGTCGATCTGATAGTAGTGCAGGGCATGGAGGCAGGCGTAGAAGAAGGCGAACAGGCCGATCATGCGGCGGAACTTGATGAGGCCGCTTTGGCCGGGCAGTCGCCGCAGCGGGGTAATGCAGAGGCTAAGGAGAAGAAATCGAAGGGTCCAGTTGCCGGTGTAGCGGGCGACGGTTTCGATGCGGTTGATGCCGAGCTGATTCGTGTTCCAGCGGTAGGCGAGCAGGACGAGCGGAATCAGGCAGAGGGCGAACACAACGGGTTTGGCGAGGCGGTGGTTCCATAGCCGGTTTGTGGTTTGGGTAAAGGTCTGGCTCATCGAGTGGGGTATCCAACTCCTCCACTCACATTATTCCCAATCGCGACGAAGAGGTTAACGAGGCCTCGGCCCAACGCATGAAAAGACTCGAATGGACATTCCTGGCGGCATTGCTGATGGGTGGGTGCGCGCAGACGCCAAAACCCGCCGAAACGGCCGAGGCGGAAGTGCCGATTCAGCCGGCCGCAATGCATCCGGAAAGCCTGACGAAGCCGGAAAGCCTCGTCTATCCGTGGTCGGTCGTGCCGGGAGGCGTTTTCTCGCGCGAGGCCGCGCGGCAGGCGGTGGATCGCGATCCGATTGTTGAAGAGCATTACCGCGCCGTAAGGGTGGCAAATCTTCGAAGCGAGCAATTGACGAAGGCAAAATCGGCGTATGTGTCGTATCGCAAGGGCGATACGATTTACTGGACGAGAAACCCGGTGTTATTGAAAGCCGGCGAAACCGTGCTGACCGACGGGGAATCGATGATTCGCGGCCGCTGCGGGAATATGGTTTCCGAGACGCCGCGGACGCCAGTAGCGCCGGTGCACCTGGAACCGCCGCCGCCGGCGATGGAGGTGCCGGTGCCGGCATCGCGCCTGGTGGCCGCGATTCCTCCGGCGCTAAGTCGCGAAGATCCCGAACCGGGCCGCGTGGTCACGGATCGGGCGCCGTCGATCAACACTTCGATCTTGCCGTCGCCCACGCCGGTCCAGGGACTGCCCGGCTACTCTCCAATGGGCGCAATCGGCTTCGTACCGGTTGCCGGAGGAGGCGGAGGTACGCCGGCCGCGAGTAACCCCGCGCCGGACTCACCACCACCGGCCGTGACCCGGCCTCCTGGAGAAACCACGACGCCACCGCCAATCCATCCGCCGATTCCGATCGTTGTTACACCGCTGACTCCGCCGGGTCCGCCAACCGGCCCCCCCCCGGCTTCAACCGCCACCGGAGTGGCCGACGCACTGGTATCCACCGCCGCGCGAGACGCCGTTACCGCCTCCGCCGGTGCACTATCCGCCGCCGGATCATCCGCCGGGGCCGCCCCCTCCTCATCGGCCCCCGCCCTCTCAGCCGCCTTATCAGCCGCCGCCGTCGGGGCCGCCCCCCTCTCAGCCTCCGCCGCCTCATAAGCCGCCGCCAAGCGATCCGCCGCATTTCCCGCCTCCCCCGAGCGACCCGCCATTCGATCCACCACCGCCGGAGCCACCGCCAGCGGTTCCGGAGCCTACCCCGTTCGTACTGATCGGACTCGGAATGATCGGCCTGGGCCTGCATCTTTCTCGGCGGCAAAAAGAGTAGCCCGTAAAAATTTTTCGATTCCCACTTGCGCTTTTCCAGGCTTGCGATACGCTATTGGAGCGACTTGTTATGCCTGCCTCTCTTGCCGCGCGGCTCGGGTTCGATGCCAGGGAACGCGCTATCTTTCAGCGACTCAGCTCTCCAGAAAAAATCCAACGGTTCCTCGATGAGGAGATTACTTACGATCCAGGAGAAAACTGCCGTTCTCCGCGCCGCCTGCTACGCGAGCGCCGGGGACATTGCGTCGAGGGCGCGCTGCTCGCCTCTACCGCGCTGCGCCTGAACGGCGACCCGCCGCTGGTTCTGGACATGGAAGCGTCCAAAGACGACGATCACGTTGTCGCGATCTTTCAGCGATTCGGCCTTTGGGGCGCGATCGGAAAATCGAATTACTCCGGGCTTCGCTATCGCGAGCCGGTCTACCGCACGGTGCGCGAGTTGGTGATGTCCTACTTCGAACACTACTTCAACCTGCGCGGCGAGCGCAGCTTGCGCGGTTATTCGCGGCCAATCAACCTGACCCGCTTCGATTCGTCCGGCTGGCACGTTTCCGAGGACGATCCCTGGCATATTCCGATCTATCTAACCGAGATCACGCACACGCCGCTTCTGCCGCGCAAGGTGGTCAGGCGCCTGACGAAACTCGACCCGCGGCTGCGCGCTGCCAACGAGTTCGGGATGCGGCGCAAAGCGAGCTAACGCGCGGCGACGATACAATACAAACGTGCCCCGCGCCGTTCGAGTCGCCTATTTCGCCGATTCCTTTCACGAAGTGAACGGGATGGCTCGCACGAGCCGCGAGCTGGACGCCTACGCACGCCGCGGCGAACTTCCCTTCCTCTGCATTCGCGCCGGCGAAACCACGCGAACGACCGTCAACTCCGTCGAACTCCGGCGCGCCACGACGTCGATCCCAGTCGACAAAGACCTCGCCTTCGACCCGCTACTTGGCCGCCACCTTCTCCGCGTCCGCAACGCAATCCGCCGGTTTAAACCCGACCTCATCCACTCCACCGGCCCCGGCGACATCGGCCTCATGGGCGTCTACTTCGCGTATCACTTCGATCTCCCGCTCGTCGCCTCCTGGCATCACAACCTCCACGAACTCGCCGCGCGCCGACTGCAATTCATCCTCGACCACCCTCTCTTCTCCTTTCTCCCCAAAGCCTACGCCGACTTCGTCACGCTGCTCACGGAACGCGGCGCCCTGGAAGGCGTTGCGCTCTTCTACAAACTCGCCCAAGCCACCTTCGCGCCCAATCCCGCCCTCGTCGACATGCTCGCCGATCTCACCGGCAAACGCGTCCACCTCATGCCGCGCGGCGTCGACACCGACATGTTCCACCCTTCGAAACGATTCCGGCAGGATGGCGCATTCACGCTGGGATTCGCCGGCCGCTTGCAGCCCGAGAAAAACGTCCGGCTGCTGGTCGATCTGCAGAAGCATCTGCCGGCGGGCAACCACAAGTTCGTCATCGTCGGGGACGGCTTCGAGCGCAACTACCTCGCCAAGCGCCTCAAACGCGCCGATTTCACCGGCTTCCTCGACGGCGACGATCTGGCCAAGGCTTACGCCAACATGGATCTGTTCGTCTACCCCTCTTGCACCGATACCTATGGCACCGCCGTGCAAGAGGCGATGGCCTGCGGCGTTCCGCCAGTTGTGCGCGATCAGGGAGGACCGCATTACCTGGTCGATAGCGGCGTCAACGGGTACGTGGCCCGCAGCGACGCGCACCTGATCCGCCGCGTGGTCGATGTCATCGCCGACCCCACGCGCCTGCCCGCGCTTCGCGCGAATGCACGTGAAGCCGCATGCCGCGCGAGTTGGGAGCGGGTGTGCGACGATGTTTGGAACGTCTACGACACGATTCCGGGACTGCCCTCGCCCCGGCTGTCGGCGCTGCTCCACTAATCATGGCCACTTCGCCAACAACTTCCGCCCAAAGTCCGCTCGTCCGCCAAATCGGTTTGGTCAGCGCCACCGCCCTCGTGTTCTCGAACATGATCGGCACGAGCATCTTCACGACGACCGGTTTCCTCGCGGGGGATCTAGGCGATCCCTCCATCGTTATCGGCATCTGGATTGTCGGCGCACTGGTCGCGCTCGCCGGCGCGTTCTGTTATTCCGAACTCGGCATCAATTTCCCAAGCTCCGGCGGCGAATACGTATACCTCACCGAGGCGTTTGGCCCGACCTTCGGCTTCATGGACGGATGGGTATCGTTCTTCGCCGGATTCTCCGCGGCCATTGCCCTTGGCGCTCTCGCCTTCGCCGAATATCTCAGCTACGTGTTCCCGGCGCTGAAGGCGTCGAACTCCGCTTCCTACGGGCCGATCGAATTTGGAGGCGCGCAGATCGCCGCCAGCTTACTCGTTATCGTTTTCACCGTCATCAACTACTTCGGCGTCCAATTCGTCAGCACGTTGCAGAACGTGTTGTCGGCGCTCAAATTCACGGTGCTCGCCGGATTCCTGATTCTTGGTTTCACCATCGGGAAGGGCGACTGGAGCAACTTCTCCCAGATGGCCGTGCGCACGTCCACCGTACCGTTGTGGGAACAGTTCGCATCTAGCATGATCTTCATATACGTCGGCTACTCGGGCTGGAACGCGGCGACGTACGTGGCCGAGGAGTTGCATCAGCCGGAGAAGACGCTGCCGCGCGCGCTGACCATCGGCACAATACTGGTAGCGTTGCTTTACGCATTGCTCAACGTACTCTATATTTACGCAACGCCGCTGGAGCAGATGAAGGGCGTCGTTCGCATCGGCTCGCAAGCTTCGGAACGCCTCTTCGGCGCCGACGCCGGTGCATTGTTCAGCGTACTGATGGCCGCGAGTTTGCTGGCGTTCGTCAATGCGATGGTCTTGGTTGGCCCGCGCGTCTACTACGCGATGGCTAAGAACCGCGCCTTTTTCCCGGTCGCCGCCACCGTACATCCGACCTGGCGCACGCCTGTCGCATCGATCACCATGCAAGGCGTCTGCGCCGTTTTCATGTGCCTCACGCCGTTCCGCGATTTGATGTTCTACGTCGGCTTCTTGTTGAATGCGTTCGCCGCGCTGGCCGTCGGATCGTTGTTCGTTTTCCGCAAACGCGCCGGCTGGCAAAAACTGCCGATCGTCAGCTTCGCCTGGCCGCTGCTGCCGGCGTTCTTCTTGCTGGTCAGTGTGTGGGTCGCGTATTCGGGAATCTTGATGAAGCCGTCGATTTCGCTGACAGCCCTGGCGACGGTAGCGGCCGGAGCGCTGGTGTATAAGATTTTTCTTGCGCCGAAAAGTGTCGCGGCGTAGTCAACGCTTTGCACCCTTGCCGCGTATATAGTTGTGACAGCGGTATGCGCGGCATCGAAGCAACAATCCCGCTGACGGGAGCGATCGTGGACGACAAGGGCCTGATCGCGCGGGCCAAGGCCGGCGACGATCAAGCGTTTGAAGATTTGCTGCGTCAATTCGAGCGTCCCGTCCTCGGCCTCTGCACTCGCATGTTGGGCCAGGGCGGCGAGGCCGAAGAAGCCGCGCAGGACACGTTCCTCAAATTCCATCGCGCCCTTGGCTCGTTCGACGAAGAGCGCCGCATCGAGCCCTGGCTATTCCGCATCGCCTTTAACCAATGCCGCGATCGCCTGCGACGGCGGCGCGTATCGGTACCCTTGATCGATGCCCCTATCGCGCCGGTGGCCGAGGCGGCGATCGTGCTCGCCGAAGTGCGCGAGGCCATCTCACGCCTGCCCGATCGCGAACGCGCCGCGTTGCTGCTGCGCGAAATCGAAGGGCTGGAAACAGCCGAGGTCGCCGAACGGCTCGGCGCCTCCGAACTCACGGTGCGCTCGCAAATCTCGCGCGCCCGCGCGCGGCTGCGCGAGTGGCCCGGGGGAGGCCGGCGATGAACGAGTGGATCAACGCGCCTATCGACACCGCCGCGGCAAGCCGCGTGCGCGCGCGTGTGCTGCAACGCGTGCAACGGCGGCGATGGACCAAGCGAACACTAGCCGTTGCCGCGTTCGTCGCCGCGATCATCGCGTGGCCGCGCATGCCCGAAACCGAAACGCTGGCGCTCGTGATGCCGTCCGCGCCAATCGCGCCCGAAGTGAAACTCGCGCCTAAGCCGGTGGTCGTCGCGCGCGCGGTCAAAGCAACGCCGGCCGAAAAAATTGTCCTCTACACCAACGATCCCGACGTAGTCATCGTATTAGTCAGCGAAGGAGGCAGTGAATGAAACATTTTCTGCTCACAATGATTTTTGCGGGCGTGACGCTCGCGCAACAAAACGTGTCGCGGTTGATCCAGCTCAAGTACATCTCCCCCGACAGCGCCATGCCGATTGTCGCGACCTTCGGGCGCGGCAGCGTGGTTGCCAATCAAGAACCGCGCGCGAAATACGTCACCCTCAGCGGGCCTGCGGAACTCGTCCAATCCATCGAAGACGCAATCAAGAAGATCGACGTCGCGCCCGCGCTGGTGAAGAACATCGAAACAACGTTCCACATTCTCCTCGCCGGACAGAGCGGCGAACAAGGCGCGGTGCCGAAAGAACTGGATGGCGTCGTGCAACAATTGCGCGGCGTTTGCGGGCTCAAGTCGTTCCGCCTCCTTGAGACCGCCGTCATCCGAGGCCGCGACGGTTCGGAAACTTCGGGTGCGATGTCGTCGCCGACGAAGCAAGAGACTCCGGCACGATACTACATCCGCTTCGCGCGCACGCAGGTCAGCGGAGACGAGAAAGCCCCTCGCGTCCGTTTCGACGCGCTTCAGTTCAGCGCCTACATTCAATACACGGCAAGTAACGGACAGTCGTTCGATCGCGAGGCTACGATCAAGACCGACATCGACGTCGGCGCCGGACAAAAAGTCGTCGTCGGCAAAACGAAAGTCGACGCCACCTCCCAAGCCATCTTCCTCGTCGTCACCGCCAGAGTTGTCGATTAAGAAGAAAACCGCGTACAAACCTTCTGCAACTCAACGAGGTGCCCCGGTATCGCGGTCAACGCATCCGGGGCCGCTTCGTATTCCAGCGCCAGATAACCCCGATACTTATTGGCGACCAGCAACTTCGCCACGCGGTCCCAATCGGATCTGCCGCGCTTGCCGTCCTCGTTCACATCCACCTTCACTTGCACGTTGACGGCGTGCGGCGCGATCATCTCAATCTGCTCGTACACCTTCGTCCGGAAGTTGCCAGTATCGAGGTTGATCGCCACCCACGGCGAGTTCACGCGCTTGACGATGTCGACGATCGTCGACGCCTTGTCCGTGATGCCGCCGTGGTTCTCGATCCCGAGAATGACGCCGCGCGAGCCCGCATACTTCGACGCTTCGCCGAGAACGTTCACAACCCAGCCCGACGCTTCGGTTTCGTTGGAATCCTTCGGCACCGTGCCGCCGAATACACGGATGTGTCCCGCACCCAACTTTTGCGCGACATCGACCCACTTCTTCACCTCGGCGATCTCCTTGTTCGCCTCCGGCCCCGGCTTTTTGCACATGTTGGTGCGGATCGAGATCGAGTAGATGTCGACGCCGTTCTTGTACGCTACCGACTTGAGTTCGTTCAGGTAGGAATCTTCGGTCGAAGGGAACCAGTACACCGTTAGATCCACGCCGTCGAGATTGTTGTCGGCCGAGAAGCGGATGACATCGGCGTACGACATCTTTTTCGATTCGAGTTCTTTGCGGAAGGAATACGCGCAAAGCGCGGGACGGAGGCGCGGCGCGGGACCGGCGGCGAAGGCGGCGGGTGCGAGAGAAAGAAAGCTGCGGCGTAACATGTGGATATTGTACTGCCTAGAGCAGGCCTCTGCCCCATGGCCCCCAGATCGCCAGCGTGAGTGCCTTTTCGCCGACCTCGGAACCGATTGGGTGCGCGACCGGACTTCCCCACGGGGTCGCCGTGCGGACGGTCGACCGGCCGTACAGATTCATGAATAGCGTCTGTCCGTCGGGACTAAAACAAGCGCCGGCGACTTCGATCGAGTTGAAGATATTCTTGGCAAATTCGAAAATCTCGCCCTTCGGAGTAACACCGAGCAGGCGCTGGCCGGCCCCGCCGTCTTCGCAGACCACCATGCCGCCTCGCGGGCTCATGCAAATGTTGTCGGGGAAATCGAGCACATGTTGATTGGGTGTTTCGAAGAGCAGCGTGATTGTCGAAGCGACTGGATCGTGAATCCAGATCTGACCAAGCCCAGCCTGACCGCCGTTGGTGGATGTGAAGTAGATCTTGCCTTCGTGATACCAGCAGCCTTCCAATCGGCGGAAGATCGCACCGCCGGCATTGTACCCCTGCTGAAACACCACCGACGCCGTGATTCCGATCACGGTCGCCGACACCGGCCGCGGATCCGGATTCGGAACCGGAACCCAACTAACAGGCAGAGCTACGCCAACCTTCTGATCCAACGCGGTCAGGTAATTGTTGGCTAGATCCACCTTGAGCATTTCGAGGCGGCCGTCGTTGGCGGCCAAGTCGCCCGGCTTGGTGGGCTTCACGGTTGGGACGAACCGGTAAAAGCCCGAAACATCGCCCTGGTCTTCCGTTTCATAGATGATTCCCGTCGCCGGGTCGGCGGCCACCGCTTCGTGCGAGAAGAGGCCCATCGTTTTTATCGGAACGGCGGGCGCGGGATTGCCGGGCGTCGTTGTAACCGGCACTTCAAAACAGTAGCCGTGATCTTGCGCCTGGACGGTGGCGGTTGTCTGAATCAGCGTCTCCTCGCACGTAATCCAACTGCCCCATGGCATTTCGCCGCCCGCGCAGTTGCGCAGCGTGCCGACGAGGCTCCAGTGTTCGCGGACACGGCGGCGCGTACGAGGGTCGACTTCGATCGACGTCGTTCCGCCGCCCGCAAAGGCATCGTAGGCCGCACGGCGTGGGCCGTAATGCGTGTCGAGAATTCGTGCTAGCATTCCCGCCGTAGTTGAGGTCGATGTCGCCGGACGAGGACGAAAGCGATCACCCGTCTCCGCGTTCTCGTGATTACGAATCAGCAGGATGTTGCCATTGGGCAGCGCGAAAGTCCCCATGCCATCCATCGCCGAAGGCACCGGGAAGCCATCGGCCATCATTTCGTCCTCATAGCTAACGGTCGTATAGCTGAAGCCCGGCGGGAGCGATAACTCATCGCCGGCCGGCTTCAAAGGCCCGTAACCTTCCGCAAAAATCGGATTGCGCCGGCTGACCGCCGAGACGTTTTCAGCCAAACCAGCGAACAGTCCGCCGGTAACCGTGGCCGGACTTGAGAGAAAACCGCGACGGGAGAAACGTTTGTTGGATGCCATGATGACATGGCATCTTAACAGATTCTTAACCGAATTGTATTTAGATTCTAGAATCGAAGATTCTAAATCAGAGTACTGCAACAAACGAAGTTACGCAGCGAGTAACTTGACGATGTCCTCGATAGCGCGGTCGGCCTTGTAGTATGCGTTTTCGAGTGCGGAGTGGGGTTTGTGATCGGGCGACGGCCGATGGTGAAAGCGGCTGTTGGCAAGGGGGCCGCACAAGCGTTTGTGAAAGAACAGGAACAGTAGTGCCACAGTAATGCCTTTGGTGGTGAGCCTGTAGG
>Ga0194131_10002750_pt1 | contig 28585 bp, 26 predicted proteins | sample TA2KigO120mmetaG_FD_148631 | JGI IMG/M metagenome (GOLD analysis project Ga0194131, IMG submission 148631) | Freshwater microbial communities from Lake Tanganyika, Tanzania - TA2015053 Kigoma Offshore 120m | ecosystem: Environmental > Aquatic > Freshwater > Lake | place: Tanzania: Lake...
CCAGTACACCGAACAGCACGAGTAAAAACGGAATTCTCGTCGCGCCGCTGATAACGAGCGGGCGGACGATGTTATCGATCCAACTCACTGCAGTGAGTCCCCATATTGCAAGACCGATGGCAGCGGTCGTCTCGCCGGTGAGATACAGCCAAACACTCGCAGATCCCCATATAAAGGGAACGACGAACGGGACAAGACCCACGAGGAAGGTCAGCATCCCAAGCAAAAGCGGCACGGGAAGTCCGGCAAACCAGTACCCGATGCCGGCGAGTATTCCCTGCGCCAGGGCCGCGAGCATAATCCCGTACACCACCGCCTTGACAGTGTTTCCAATCGCCTCGAGGTAATGCTGGACGCGGACTTTTCCGAAGAGCTGCTCGAGCATTCGACCAACTTGAGAAGCGAAATGCTCGCCATCGCGGTACATGAAGAAGAGGGACACCATCGCAATGACCAGTTTGACCAGATTTCGCCCGACGCCGCCGAGCATCGCGCTGATCTCGCCGGAAGACTGAGCAAAGAATTGCCGAATGGCGGTATCGAGTGCACCAGGATCGCGAGCGACCTGGGCGAGCATTTCCTGGAGGCGCGGGCCGAGCAGTGGGATGTCTGCAATGAACTCCGGCACCTTGAGCGTGGCCAGGAGCGGCACGATCTCACGATAAAAAGGCAAGGCCTCAGCTTTGATCAGCAACGCAAACCAAAAAATTGGCAATATGATCGCGGCACTCAACAAAAATGTCATGATCAGTGCTGTAAGCGTTCGTCGACCGCTGCAGATTCTCACTAAACGCTCGTGCATCGGCCAGGTCACATAAGCAAAGATTGCTGCCCAGATCACCGGAACGATAAAGGGCTGAAGAACTTGGAATGCGAGCAGGACCAGGACGGCAATGAAGCCTACGACCGTCAAGGGTCGAAGCCATTTTCCTTCGGCAAAATCTTCTAGGATCACGAGGCGACTCCGGAGGCGGCGAACGCCGTCAGCACCAATAGTGTACAGACGCAGAGCGTCAACACTCGCCGCAGATCGAGATAACCGGCGGGAAGTGTCTCAGCATGGGTTCGGTTTTCATAAAGCCAAAACAAGCCAAAGCCTGCGATGAGGATAGCCATGCCCCGCTCTCCGGCGATGAGTATGGCCATTACGCCGACAACCGAGGGCGAGGTCGAGGCGACAATCGTCTGGATGGACCACGGCAGTCTGCCGGCAAGCGCGAGCCCCCAGTGGACCGCTGCAATGAAAGTGAGAATGACCGCACCCCAAGCCGTCGCAATCTGCAAGCCCAGAGGCGCCATCCCTCGAGAGGCGCCGATCGTGACGAGACCGAGCGTAAAAACAAACGGCACTAAACCGAGAAATCCAGCCCAGCGCACAGCGGGCGTCACGGAGTTGGGTCCAAGAGGGGGGCGGATCACGGCGCTCATGGGGATTTCATTGTCGCAAAAGAAGATGACGATCGTCATCTCTCCTGGCGTAACCAACCCGACAAAACGGCCCCAACACCCTCCGGATCCTCGTGGTGCATCATGTATCCGAGGGTCGGGAAATCGATCACGTCGAGGTTTGCGAAGCACGACTTGAAGCGCTCCAGCTCTTCACTTCCGTCGTACGCGCCGAGACGTTTTCGATACTCGGACTGTCCAGCAAGCAACACCAAGGTCGGAGCGACGATCCGGCGCCAGCATGCCTCAGCTTCCTCTCGGCGATACAAGACGGGATTGATGAGCCGATGCCAAGGATCGAAGCGCAGCATGACGCCACCCTCAGGCGCAGGTTTGGTCCACGCCTTCGCGATGAACGCCGCACGCTCGCCCGTCAGTCTCGGATTTCGATGTTGCAACATTGGAGAAAGGCGTTCGGGTGAGTCATAGGGTGTCTCCCGGACTCCTTTACTGATTTCATCCAGCCACTGACTCAACCGATCCGGGGCAATCGACGGATCAACTTTCGGCAAGCCAAAACCTTCCAACGATGCAATCCGGCGAACTCTCGAAGGACGCACGCCCGAATAAAGACTTGCGATATGGCCCCCCATGCTATGCCCGATCAGCGTCGCTGCAGTTTCTGAATAATGATCGAGAATTCCTTCGAGATCGGCCAGATAGTCCTGAAACCAATACGGTGCGTCGTTACGGCCGCTACCACCGAACCCTCGCCAGTCGGGTGCGACGAAGTGATAGTCGCGTGGTAGCGCATCGACCAGAAACTGAAAAGTGTCTGAGCAATCCTGGAATCCGTGGAGCAAAACCACCTTGGGTGCTCCCTCTTCTCCCCAATGAACCACCCGGTGGCTCACATTTCTGACGGTGATCGTCTCCTCGCGTGCGGAAACGATGCCTTGATAACACTGCATGGCAGGCTCAATTTCCCAAAAACAATCGGTAGGCTGGATTATCGGTCTCGTCGATCCACGGGTAATGCAGTTCGGCAAGATGAGATAAAAACTCTTCTTCAGTTGCCTCCGGTACCTGGATGCCTGCCATCACCCGCCCTGCATCGGAGCCATGATTACGATAGTGGAAGAGCGTGATATTCCATCGCGAACCCACCGCCTCCAAAAACCGAAGTAAAGCTCCAGGCCGCTCGGGAAACTCGAAGCGAAACAGTCGCTCGTCGGAAACAGTCTCCGCGTGACCGCCGATCATGTATCTCACATGCAACTTGGCGAGTTCGTTATCAGTCATGTCGGTGACGCCATAGCCCGATTGACCGAGCATCGAGATGACGGCACGTCGTTCATCACGCCCTCCCGGCATACCGAAGCCCAAAAAAATCTTGGCCGTACCCCGCTTTTCATAGCGGTAATTGAACTCCGTGACACTTCGATGACCGAGTGCACGACAGAGCTCAAGGAAACTACCCGGGCGTTCTGGAATTTCGACTGCAAGGAGCGCCTCGCGCTTTGCACCGATCTCCGCACGCTCGGCAATATGACGGAGACGATCGAAGTTCATATTGGCGCCACAGTTGATAGCGATGAAACGTTTTCCGGTACAATTCTCTCGAGCGATGTACTTTTTTATCGCAGCGACGGCAAGAGCGCCTGCGGGTTCGACGATGGAGCGCGTATCCTCGAAGATGTCTTGTATGCCCGAACAGATCTCGTCCGTATCGACCAGTAATATCTCGTCGACGAACTGGCGTGCCAACCGGAAGGTTTCTTCACCGACCCGACGTACCGCGACACCATCTGCAAAAATGCCGACTCGCGGTAACACGCGTCGTTCGCCGGACTGAAATGAGTCGTGCATGGCGGTGGAATCCGCAGCGTTGACACCGATGACTCGTATTTTCGGATGCGCATGCTTCAAGTATGTCGCGATTCCCGCGATCAGGCCGCCGCCCCCAACGGGTACAAACACGGCATCGACCTCGCCTCTCGTCTGACGCGAAATCTCTATACCGATCGTGCCTTGGCCCGCGATGACATCCGGATCATCAAACGGATGAACGAAGATGAGATGCTGCTCTTGGGCGAGTTTGAGTGAATGTTCGTACGCCGCATCGTAATCATCGCCGTGCAATACCACGTCGCCACCGAGATCGATGACGGCCTGCACCTTGATTTGGGGCGTCGTCACCGGCATCACGATGAGCGAGGGAATACGGCGTCGTGTCGCCGCGAGCGCGACACCTTGAGCATGATTGCCTGCTGAAGCACAAATGACGCCTCTTGAGGCGACCTCATCCGACAACTGTGAAATCTTGTTGTAAGCACCTCGAAGCTTGAAAGAGAAGACCGGCTGCAAGTCCTCTCGCTTCAATAAAATCTCGTTGCCGAGCCGCCTGGATAGACGGCCTGCATGCTCCAGAGGTGATTCGATCGCAACGTCATAGACGCGCGCATTCAAGATACGTTCGACATAGTCCGATGCAGATCGCTCACTCATAGAAAGCAGCATAACCGAGGTGCCGTCGCCGGATATACTGCAGACCACCTATGCGGCACGTCTGGACGCTCACCCTCGCGCAGGCCTTCGCGGCTTGTAGCTCTATCACCCTCATCACTTTCGGTGGAATCGTCGGAACGTATATGGCGCCGACCCCCGCGCTGGCGACGCTACCACTGTCGATGTCCATCGTTGGCCTTGCCGCAATGTCCTTACCGGCCGCGCTGCTCATGCAGCGAGTCGGTCGCCGACCCGCTCTCATCGGTAGCGCATTGATCGCCGCACTTGCAGCCCTAGTCTGTGCATATGCCATTCTGCTCAATGAGTTCACGCTCTTCTGCTTCGCCGGGTTTCTCATCGGGGGTAACATGGCCTTTGTCCAGCAGTATCGATTCGCTGCGATCGAATTCGTGGACTCGTCGGAGGCAGGACGAGCGGCTTCAACTGTCATGATCGGAACCCTCATCGCAGCGTTCGTGGGACCGACGTTGGGCGGCGCCGTGAGTGATATCGGCGACTGGCCGAAGTACACCTTCTCGTTTGTTGTTCTTGCAGGACTTTGCGTTAGTGCCGCACTCGTTTTAACGAGATTACCGGCCCCATCGGTCATGAAAAAAGAGAGGCTGACAACTTCGTCTCGCAGCCTCAAGGAGTTGATGCGCAATCCGACGTTCCGGTTAGCCGTACTCGCCGGTTTGTCATCTTATGCGGTCATGAGCTTCATCATGACTGCCACACCGCTCAGCATGCATGTCCATGACGGCTTCTCGACAGGCGAGACCACAGCCGTGATCACGGGACATCTTTTTGGAATGTATCTACCTTCGCTCGCGACTCCATGGTTCGTCTCCAAACTTGGAGTTCGCGGAATGATGCTGACAGGCGTTGCCATCAATATCATCTGCATTGTCATTTGTGCGTTAATAGGGCAGGACTTCTTCCACTATTTCTCAGCGCTTATTTCACTGGGTGTCGGCTGGAATCTTCTTTTCGTCGGTGCGACGACCCTGCTCTCTTCAACCTACTCAGATGGCGAGCGTTTTAAAGCACAAGGATTCAACGATTTCATGGTCTTCGGCTCGCAAGCGCTCGCATCGCTCTCTGCCGGAGTCGCCATCGAAACGCTCGGTTGGGAAACGCTCAACCTGGTGACGCTACCATTGCTGGTTCTAGTGCTGTGGTCGATGAGAGGCGCAGTTATTCCCCAAAGGTGATGATCACCTTGCCGTTGCGGTCGTTGCCGGTTCGAGCCGCGAGATCGCAGGCCTCGAGAATGTTGTTCAATGGGAATACGCCCGCAATAGGGGCGATCAGGCCACCGCTCGCCATCAGCGATGCAAGCTCCGAATAGATCTGACGAACTTGCGCGGGTGTGCGGTGTCGGAGCTGTCGTACGAAGCTAATACCCTGCAGCATAATTCCTCGACGAAACATCAAGTAAAAATCGAGCTTGCAGGGCTCGCCGCTCATCGCTCCGTAACATATGAGGGGTGAATCTGAAGCGAGGCACTCCGCGATGCGCTGTGTCGCCTCACCCGCGACGGCGTCGATGCCGAGTCGGATGGGTGCTCCGCCTAGGACTTTTTCCACGCGCTCCGCAAGGTCTGGACCGTCAAGCAGTACCAGGTCTGCGCCCGACGATGTCATCTCGTCGACCAGATCAGTACGACGAACAACGTTGATGGTACGAAGGCCACGCCGATGTGCCAATTGAACGACGTATCGTCCGCAGCTCGAATTCGCAGCATTCTGAATCAACCAGTCTCCTGAGCAGAGTCGAGCGAAATCTTCCAGCAAGACCCAGGCTGTCGGCCCGTTGACCGTCAATAAACTTAGTTGCAGCGCATCGCCCTCCGGCGCAGCCATGCAGGCATCCGCGCGACAACGCACTTCCTCGCGAAAGGTGCCGCTGCCGAGCGCAGGGAAAACTCGATCGCCGACGCGTATCGATATGACGCGCTCTCCCACTCGGACGACGCGACCGATACCCTCGTAGCCCGGTGTGCGCGGCAAGGGATAGCGAAATCCTTCAGCGCCCGCGATGGTTCGGAGGTCGGCGATATGCATCGCCGCAGCCTCCATTCGGATGATGACTTCTTCGGGTTCTGGTTGCTCAGCAGCGACGTCAACCACACGTAGGACCGAGCGTGGCTCCCCGAAGCGGTCATGTATGGCGCGTTTAGGCATGCCCGATCGGGGCCTCTGGAATGAAATTAGATAATGCCGCGCTCAGCCATACGTGAAATCGCGTCCGCCTGGCGCTGCTGAAAGTAAGCTCGATCTGGAATCACGAGCTTGCCGCCTTGCAGCAATCCGTTACGTCGACGTAGATCAGCGTTCGCAAAAGAATCGGCAAACATCTCAAGCGCTTGGCGGGAAAGCATGTTCGCCATGGCGGGACGACGTCGGTATGAGCGAAGGCCTGCCATGTCGAGGAACGCGGAGGCCACAGAAGAGTTTCCTGTGCCGGCAACGACCATCTGATTACCGTGGTAATCGATCAGGTCAGAGTAGCCGTTGCTCGAATCGACAGGAACGTCGATTCCGAGTAACACGGCCGTATTAGCCGACACGACGTAGGCAAGATTCTCGAGTGCTCGAGCACGCCGAGCGATTTGTTTGATTGTCAGATGAGGCGATGCGACTTCGCTCGTAGAGTGCAGGAATACCTCAGCACCGCGAATCGCATGAGCGCGAGCGACTTCGGGATAGAGAATCTCTTCTGAAGCGATGGCAGCAAGCTTACCGATGGCCGTGTGTGCAACGGGAAACACACCCTCGATTCCGTAGAGATCGAGGTATTTGTCCCATACGTCGTGAGGCGTCGGAGCGAATATTGAAATTAGCCGTCGATACGTGAGCACCCGGTTCCCCGACAGATCAAAGACCCAGCAGGCCTGAAAATAAATTCCGGGAAAATTTGGATCGGTCTCATAGCCGTTACCGGCGAGGAAAATCCCGTGCTTTTGCGAAATGGCGCCCAGCCGTTCGTACTCTGGGCCATCGGGTGCAATCGCACCCTTCGCTGCCCACTCCGGAATGGTTTCACCCCAAGGCGGACCGGACAGGATGTACTCAGGTAGAACCACAAGTTTGAGATCGGCGCCGATCCAGCGCTTTGCACCCATGATCGCCTGATCGATGCGAGTCAAGGACGCACCCATACGCGCTGCAGCGGCCTCTCGATTGTGATCGGGATGAACACCGTCACAATCGACTTGCAGGGCGAGAGCAATGTACCGGTCGAGTCGTGGGCTAGTCATTTTTGTGAAGTTCCGAGAATCGGGTCTCTGCAAGATCGCTGAACGTATCGAGCTCGATAATGCTGCCAGTCTGAACGAGGAATCGGTCACACCAACGAATCCGAGAAAAGGCGGTTCCGTCCGACCAAGATCCACTCATCTCGCCACGCACGTATACGGCGAATCCGCCGGCCGCCTCGCAGGCCTCAAAGTTATCGCACTGCTTTTGGGCGGATCTGTAGCGTTTCGCCGCGAATGCCGCAAACTCACCCAGGCTCGAAAATCGATATCCACCAGAAATGGTGATGCGTTGGCCTGGCGCCATGAGCTTTGACGCCGATTCGAGATCGCCCGACGCCATGGCATCGAACCACCGGCGCACGAGGTCGATAGCATCGCCGCGCTCACCGCGCGCCGTGCCTACGACGATTCTCCCTTCACCGAGGTTGGACATATCTCTTTGGCCTATTTTGGTGCGCCGAGGGGCTTAAGGACAGACCAAGTATGCCCGAGCCAACGCTTGACTGACGACCTGTAGCGGAGCCCCAGCCAATGTCTTAGCCTTTACACCAAACCTCTACTAGGGAATGTTCCATGAAGATGGCCCAGCTCCGGACTCTCGCCCCTTGTTTGCTGACCCTGATCTGGCCCCTATGGGCCGTCGAGTCAGCGGTCGCACAACTGGCCCCGTCGGAAAGTCTGACAGCCGACCGTATGTGGTCGCTGGTTCGCCTCGGTGATACCGATATCTCCCCCGATGGCCGGCTTGCCGTGGTCACCGTCACGCAATTCGATGTCAAAGAAAACAAGGGGTCTACAGATCTTTGGTTGTTTTCGACAGACGGTCGGATGTCGCGTCGACTGACGAGCGACAAGGCAACGGATGCCTCGCCGCGATTCAGCCCAGACGGATCTCTAATCGCTTTTATCTCCAAGCGCGGTGACGATGAGGAAACTCAGATCTATGTCATTCCCGTCGATGGCGGTGAGGCTCAGCGCGTGACAGACGTTCCAACTGGAGCCAATGCGCCGAAGTGGTTCCCGGACGGTAGGAAAATCGCATTTGCGTCTCCGATATGGAGTGACCTCGCTCGCTGGGAAGATCAAGCCAAGCGCCTCAAAGAGCGGGAAAAAAGCAAGATGACCGCTCAAGTATGGGATCGCGCTCCGCTTTCCTATTGGGATCGATTCTTAGACGACCGTGAACCACACCTCTTTTCCATTGAAAAAACAGGAGGTGAGCCGGTTGCGATCACTCGGCAGTCTGGATTCCATCTGCCGAAATCGGAGTACTCGGACTCAACCTACGACATCTCACCGGATGGCACTGAGGTCACCTTCTCGACCGATACCGATAAAACTGGCATCGATTCGAACTTTGACTTGATTGCACTCGACTCGTGTGGCTGTAAGCCTGCTCGTAATCTCACGGAGGCCAATCGCGCCGATGATCGTTCGCCAACCTACAGCCCAGACGGGAAGTGGCTGGCGCACACCGCTCAGTCGATACCGGGTTTCTATGCCGATCGGGGCAAGCTGTTGCTGATCGATCGTGCGACCAACGAACGTCGCGATTTATCACTCGATTTCGATCGAACGATCTCAGGACCGATTTGGCGTGCGGACTCGAAAGCGCTTTACAGCGCCATCGACGATGCCGCAACCAATCGCGTCTATCGATTCGATCTTGCTACGCCGGGGAGACCAAAGGCCGTCACCGGCGGTAGCAGCTTCAGTAATCTCGCAGTAGCCGCGACGACGGGTTCACGTCCGACAGCCGTGGCGCTGCGTCAGTCATTTAAAGAGCCACCGACTTTAGTACGTCTCGATCTCGGTAGCGGCGCAGCGACGAGGCTGTCGTCTTTCAACGATACGACGCTTGCCACAACAGCGCAGGGCCGGGTCGAGAGCGTGACCTATTCGGGCTCGGGTGGTGCGCCGATCCAAATGTGGGTCGTCTATCCCCCAGATTTTGATCCATCCAAAAAATATCCGGTGTTCATGTTGCTGCACGGTGGGCCGCATAACGGCATTCAGGATGCCGTCCAATGGCGCTGGAATGCGCAGGTGTTCGCCAATTGGGGTTATATCGTGACCTGGCACAATTTCCACGGGTCCAGCGGTTTCGGCCAGGCGTTCACCGATTCCATCAATCCCGATCGAATCACCAAGCCTTACGAAGACACCATCCAAGCCGCGGAGTGGCTAGCCGCTAAGCATTATGTCGATGCAGATCGCATGGTGGCGGGCGGGGGAAGCTATGGCGGGTTCCTCGCAAGTACCTTGCTCGGCCGCGCTCATCCATTCAAAGCCTTAATCGCGCACGCTGCGGTGTACAACAACTTCACTCAGATCGGCGCCGATTACGGCGCTGAGCGAGATCGATTCTTTGAGTTCTGGGAGCGTCCCGAAGAGTTCGCCCGATATTCCCCGCATACCTCGGCGGGTAACTTTGCTACCCCGACGCTCGTCATACACGGACAGCTCGACATGCGAGTCCCCGTAAACCAGGGTGTCGAACTCTTCAACACCCTCCAAAAGCGCGGTGTTCCCTCAAAGTTTGTCTACTACCCGGACGAGAACCATTGGATTTTGAAGCCACAGAACTCTCTCTTCTGGTACAAGACGGTCAGAGAGTGGGTCGAAAACTACGCGTTACCCGGCGCTCGCTGATCAGGGGTCATCGCCATGAAGAAGTTTTTGCTCGGTACGCTCAAAGCAATCGGTGGGTTGATCCTCGCTCTGGTCTTGTTCGTGCTGGCCTACTTCTTCTGGCTGAGCGGGTCGTCTCACGATCCGGTCAATGTTCGCGCGGTATCGGACTATGTCTCACCGGGCGGTCCGGTGCTCGTATTTGGAGGAACTCGCGGAACAGGCCTCGAAATCGTCCGCAAACTTCGTGAACGGGGTGAAGCCGTCACGGTTGCGGTTCGAAGTACCTCGAACACCGCGGAGCTCGCCAAGCTCGAGGTCAGTACCGTCATCGCCGACGCGCTGGATGCAGACCAAGTGAATGCCGCACTCACATCAGGCGCTTATGCGGCCGTAATTTCGACGTTGGGCACTACCCGCGGCGAGCAACACAAACGCCCGGATTATGTTGGTAATCGCAATGTCATCGACGCTGCGAAGGCGGCCGGCGTCAAGCGCTTCGTGTTCATCACCGTGATCGGCGCCGGAGACTCTGCTGACGCAGCGCCCGGTTTCTCAAAGCGATTTTTGGCCGAAGTCATCGCTCTAAAGACGCAGGCTGAAGATCATCTTCGCGCGAGCGGTCTCGACTACACGATCATTCGACCTGGCGGCCTGGGTGACGTTCCGACCACGGGTACTGCAGTACTGGCCGAGGACCCTGCCGCCTTTAGTTTCATGGGGCGCGCTGATCTCGCTGATCTTACATTACAAACGCTGGGTGATCCGTCGACGGTCGGCAAGACATACTCCGCCTACGATCCGAGTCGCAAGACGATGTCGACGATGTATTTCTAGAGATCGGTCACCACGGCAATTCACTGCCGTCATAGACCCAAAAGCGACCCGCTGTCTCGAGGGTCAGTATCTCGATCACCTTGCGCATGCCGGCGACGCTGGTCTCGACGTCGATGTCGGCGCGGGGGCCGCCAAGTTCAGTACGTACCCATCCTGGATGTAGCGCCGTCGCAGCGATGCCATACGATTTGGCAAGATCGATGGACATCGACTTCATCATGGCATTGACGGCCGCTTTGCTCGCTCGATAAGCATAAAGACTGCCGACACGATTGATGGCTACCGAGCCAAGCATACTGGTGAGCGTCACGATCTTTTTTTGTTCTGATCGCGCGACATGTCGAACGAAGGCCTCGGACATCTTCATAGGACCCATCACATTCAGGCGAAAGAGCTTTTCCCAGTCGCTGAAAACGGAGTGCCCAAAACTACCGAAAGCGAGCCCATCTTTCGCAAAACTGCCGCGACCCATGGTGCCTGCGGAATTGAGCAAGACATCGATGGTCGTCCCATCAAGTTCATGAGCAAGTCGATCGATCGCGGCGTGATCTTCCACATCGAGTGCAAGCGTCTTAACGCGTGATGAGTGAGCCGAGGCTAATGTCTGTAGTGGGGACGACGCATCAGGATGACGGGCGCAGGCCAGCACGGTCCAACCCGCCTCGGCATATTGACGCACGCACTCGAGTCCGAGTCCTCGCGATGTTCCGGTAACCAGAATGGTAGGCACCTGGGGGATCTCCGTGAGATAAGCTTCGCCTGCACTCTACTCGGCTGAACGAACTGACGACAATGAATATGGCAGAGACGACCCACCCATCGGACTATCGGAAAGTGATCATCCATCAGATCACCGGCGACTTTCGTACCTCGACCCGGGTCGTCAAAGAAGCGTGGCGAGCGCCTCAGGCTGGCGAAGTCGTCATTCGTAACGAGTTCGCGGGCGTCAATGCGATTTTCGATAAGAACCTCTGTCGGAATTCAGTTCGCTACCTCAAGGTCACGCCGCCCTTCGATATGGGGATCGAATCGGTAGGACGAATCGTCGCGGTTGGCCCCGGAGTCACTCATTTGCGCGAAGGCGATGCGGTCGCCGCGAGTCGTCTTGGCTCTGGATATCGCGCCTTTCAAATCGCCGCTGCAAGCAAAGTCATATCGGTACGTGACCCTACGGCAGAGACTCTCGCGCTCATTCCCACGGGAATTTCTGCGATGGTGGGGCTCGAGCGTATCGGCGAAGTTCGCGATGGCGAGACCGTCGCGGTATCTGCCGCGGCAGGTGGGCTCGGTCACTTCGTGGTGCAGTTCGCAAAGTTGCGGGGATGTCATGTGATCGGCATCACCGGAAGCGACGATAAAGTCACGCTCCTTCGCAAGCTCGGCGTCGATCGACCGATTAACTATCGACGAGAGAATGTGCGCGAGGTTCTGGAGACGGAGTATCCGAAGGGAATCGACCTCGCCTACGACTCGGTCGGAGGAGAAATCTTCGACGCGTTCGTCGATCATGTCGCGTTCCGTGGTCGCGTCATCGTGAGTGGCCACACCTCCGACTTCGATAAAGAGGTCGAGTTGGTCCCTCAAGCCCATGCTTACCGAAAACTCTACTGGAAGTCCGCTTCGATTCGAGGTTTTCAGAATCAGGCTTTTCCCGAGTACTTCGACGAAACGGCCGCGCGCCTTCTGCAGCTGTTTCATGACGGAAAGTTGCAGGTACTGATCGATCCGACGCCTTTTGTCGGACTCGATCGCGTCGCCGATGCCGTCGAGCACCTCCTCGCTGGAAGAAACACCGGAAAAGTCGTAGTTCGGCTGCGTTGACCGGGGTGTCACGCGGCCACGCATTGGTCGCGATTTCTCCAGACCGGCGGAGCTGTAGTTTAAGGGCTTTAGGATTCGAAAGGTCTACCGACCCGGGGGTCATCATGAGCGCCAATACGTCTGCCCTATCGCACTACACGCTTTCGAAAGCGACGCTGGATTTTCTCGCGCGGTCGCACGGCCATTTCATAAACGGAAAATGGGTTCATCCCGCATCGGGCACGGCGATCGACATTCACGATCCAGCGACGGGCCTCAAAATTTCGAGTTGCTCAGCAGGTGGTGCAACAGAAATCGATACAGCAGTCACAGCAGCACGAACTGCATTCGAAGGCCCTTGGTCAAGGTTCACGGCAGCGCAGCGCAGTACAGTCATTTGGAAGATTTCCGATTTGATTGTCGCCAACTTTCAACAACTCTGCGAGCTCGAAATTTTGGATAACGGACTGCCGACCCCACTGGCGCAGTATGTTTGCGGCATGGTGGTTCCGGAGTTCTTCCGGTACTACGCGGGCTGGCCCACCAAAATTGAAGGCTCCACGATACCGGCAGCACCGCAGGGTAAGCTTCCGGGCGAAGCTCTCTCGTTCACGCTGCGCGAGCCTATCGGCGTCGTCGGCGCCATCACGCCTTGGAATTCACCTTTGCCGATGGTGATGCTCAAGATTGCGCCCGCACTCGCGACGGGCTGCACGCTCGTGCTGAAACCCGCGGAACTCACGCCGCTCACGGCCATGCGACTCGCAGAAATCTGTCAGGAAGCCGGCGTACCGGCCGGTGTCATCAATATCGTCAACGGATATGGCGAATCAGCGGGTGCTGCCCTCGCCGCTCATCCCGGAGTCGACAAGATCGCATTCACCGGATCGACCGAAGTCGGCCGACTCATCGTGAAAGCAGCGGCTGGCAATCTCAAAAAAGTCACGCTGGAGCTTGGGGGTAAATCCCCGGTTGTTGTGTTTCCGGACGCTGATCTTGAGCAAGTCATCCCGGGTGCGGCGCGCGCCTGCTTTTTCCTGCAAGGTCAGAACTGCATGGCGGGTACGCGGCTATTCGTTCATGAGAAGGTGCACGACAAGGTGGTCGAGGGTATCGCGGCGATTGCTCGATCCATGAAACTCGGTCCAGGGCTCGACCCGACATCGGAGTTCGGTCCGCTGATTTCGTCTCAACAGCGCGACCGCGTGTCCGGTTTCGTCGAGGCAGGTCGCAAGGAAGGTGCCGAGGTCATCTGCGGTGGCACCGCGCCAACACGCCCCGGATATTTTTTTGAACCGACCGTTCTCGCCCGAACCCATAACGACATGACCCCCGTCAAAAACGAAATCTTTGGCCCAGTGCTTTGTGTTCAGACATTTAGCGACGGGGATCTTGATGCCATCGCACGCGCCGCCAACTCCACCATCTACGGACTCTCAGGCAGCGTTTGGACGCGTGATCTCGGTACCGCCATGCAAATGGTTAGAAAAATCGATGCGGGTCAGGTCAGTGTCAATATGCACGCTGCAATCGATCCCGCAGTGCCCTTCGGAGGCAACAAGCAATCTGGCTGGGGTCGGGAGTTCGGCGAGGAGGGACTCGAGCCCTATCTCAAGACTAAAGGCATCTCGATGACGTGGTGAGAGCGCTCAATCGAGCGCTCAGTCGCCGCAGGTCGAGAGCTGTCCAACTGCCCCGGACAGGTCACGTACTAGTCGCTGATAATCGACGGACGCCAAGAGCACCCGACGCGTCGCGCAGCGCAGGTCCAGAGCGTCATTTCTGGCGAGAGTAGAAGAAGTCGGAAGCTCGACCAAACGAGTCAGCTTCGGATCACTGCATAGCGATTCGAGCTCGATTTCAATGTGGTACGGCTTTATCATGATCGGCGTGCTGCTTGAGTGCTTCGTTCCGCACGACTCGACTCTCGGCGGAATAACGATCCATGGGGACCGTTCCCATCAGGCGCAGCATCTGCAGCGCATCGGGAGGTTAGCGACTGAGTTTAACCTACGTCGATTTCCAATCGCCAGCGTTGACGGAACCATAAATTAATTTGTGACGACCATAGTGAGTCGGAAGATCACCCCATGTCATCTAGCGACTGCTGTCCGCCACAGCGTCGTACAACGCCCTGGCACCGAGGGTATCGCTCGGCACGCCGTCGACGAGATGCAGATATCCGAATCGCGACGCATCATTGCGCCCCGATACCGTTCGTCGATCGTCGCGTGCGACATCGGCTCATCCAGATACGCTCGCGGCGATGTACAGCCGGCGGGTATCACCAATGCGGCGATCACGATGACGCCGAGGGACGGTCTACCTCGCAGATGCAACATCGATTACCAAGTGCCGGTATTGGGCATCGAAATCCAGGGTTCCTCTGGGGCTTTTGCTCCGCCTCGCTGCAGTAATTCGATGGAGATTCCGTCAGGGGAGCGTACGAAGGCCATTCGGCCATCTCGCGGCGGCCTCAATATCGTGACCCCGTGGTCTATCAGACGTCGGCATGTCGCATAGATGTCTTCCACTGCATAAGCAACGTGCCCGAAATTTCGCCCTCCCGTATAAACCTCCGGGTCCCAGTTAAACGTCAATTCGATTTGGGCTGAGTGATCGCCCGGTGCTGCCAGAAAAACCAGCGTGTATCGGCCCTTCGGCACCTCTTTGGTAGAGATCACCTCCAAACCGAGGGCGTCCCGATAAAATCGTAGCGAAGCGCCGAGGTCCGTCACGCGGACCATCGTATGCAGGTATTTCATGGGCCGAAGTATAGGATGCAGGGGTGACATTGTCTGATCCCGAATGGCTGGCCATGCTGACGAGTCTGAGCGTTGCCGTACGAGCGCTCGCTTTTACCTTGCCCTTGGCAATCACACTCGGATGGATTTTGGCCAGGAAGAGATTCCCGGGTCGGGCCCTACTCGACGCGATCGTGCATTCCCCGCTCGTCCTGCCGCCGGTTGTCGTCGGATATGGTCTGCTTCTGATCTTTGGAGTTCAGGGCCCTATTGGGCGCTGGCTTGATTCAACCTTTGACATGCGCCTCGTTTTTACGACTAACGGCGCTGCACTCGCAGCCGGACTCGTGGCGCTACCCATCATGGTACGTACCATTCGTCTGTCGCTCGAGGCCATTGATCCGCGTCTTGAGTTGGCCGCACGCTGCTTGGGCGCAGGTACGTTCGATCGCTTCGTATCGATCACCTTGCCCCTGGCGCTACCCGGAATCTCGGCTGCTGCCGTGCTCGGATTTGCGATCTGCCTCGGTGAGTTTGGAGCGGTGATCACGTTCGCAGCAAACGTCCCCGGCGAAACTCAGACGCTAGCACTTGCCATCTACGGTGCATTGCAGACACCAGGCGGTGAAGCGGTCGCCATGAAGCTCGCGCTCATTTCGATGGCCATCGCCCTCCTTGCCTTACTCGCAGCTGAGTGGCTCGGCCGACGCGCGCAGCGCTCGAGCAATCGTCTGTGATTTCCGTCGATGTTTCATTGAAGCGGGGAGATTTTTTTCTCGACGTACGATTCGAGGTACCGGCGACTGGCTGCACCGCCATCTTCGGCGCCTCAGGCTCGGGAAAATCGACTTTACTCGATCTTATAAATGGATCTCTTCGAGCCGATCGAGGCTGTCTCAGCATCGGCGATCGTATTTTGATCGATATCGAACGAGGGATCGATCTATCGCCCGAACAGCGTGCGACGGGCTGGGTTCCTCAGGACGGATTGCTCTTCCCTCATCTGACAGTGTCCGAAAACCTCGATTTTGGCGCTCGACGATCGAGGCATCAGCGAGGCCCCTCTCGGGTGCAGGTCATCGACACGCTCGGTATCGGCTCGTTGCTCGACCGCTGGCCCCGTCAGCTGTCGGGTGGTGAGCGACAACGCGTTGCACTCGGACGAGCGCTGTTGGCTAATCCGTCCATCTTGTTACTTGATGAACCGCTTGCTGCGCTCGATGCGCCCAAGAAAAACGAGATCCTGGGGTTGCTTGATCAAATCAAACAGGATTTTTCCATTCCATCGATCTATGTCACCCATAGTCTCGCTGAGGTGCTTCGTCTGGCCGATCAACTCGTCCTGCTCGACTGCGGATCAATCATCGCAGGAGGGCCTGTTCAGGACTTGCTTGGACGATCTGAAACGCCACTACTGTCGATGAGAAATGACATCGGCGGACTGCTCTCTTTACGTCGGCGTTCGACTCAATCGGAGGATGCTGGCTTTGAAGCGGATCTCGACGGACAGCGTGTTTATCTGTCCTCCAGCACGATACCGACCGGACAGAGTTTTCGCGCCTATGTCCCTGCCAACGAAGTGATTATCGCCACTGAAATGCCAAAGGGTCTCTCAGTACGGAATGTCTTAAGGGGAAAAATCGGTCGTATCCGAGATCGTGGCGACGGAATCGTTCTCGTTGAAATCGAGCTCGGCGCGCAAAGACTGCTTTCTGCGGTCACCCCTGCAGCTGTGAGATCACTCGATCTCGTCATAGGCCTCGAGGTGTTTGCACTCATCAAGTCCGTTGCGCTCGACGCCCCCGCGGGATTTCGTCTCATCGAAGCCGATTGATGGCACACGACTGTGCCCTGAGCGAGTCAGAACATCTCTGACGGACCGGGCGCCTCCACGTCCTTGACGGCATGTCTTGCAACGATGAAATCGCCCGTGATCATCGCGTCATAAGATTGGCCTGGACCCACCATCGGATACACACCGGCATCCGGGTCGATGATCACCTCTAAAAAAGCAGGACCCGGATATCGGATGAACTCCTCGATCACTCGAGGTACGTCTGATTTTTTATCGAGGCGGATTGCATACGGGAACCCATCAGCCTGTACGGCCTTGACGAAGTCTTTTTTATGCAGCGACTTATCGCTCGCTGACATTCGGCCTTTGAAGAAAAGCTTCTGCCACTGCTTCACCATGCCATCGCCGAAGTTGTTGAGGACTACAACTTTGATGGGTAAGTCATAGGTGGTGACGGTTTCGAGTTCCCCAAAATTCATGCGAATCGACGCGTCTCCGTCGATGTCGATGACGAGTGCGGTGGGTTTGGCGATCTGAGCGCCAATCGCTGCCGGCAAACCAAAGCCCATCGTGCCCATGGAGCCGGATGTGAGCCACAGTCGTGGTTTTCGGAAATCGAAGTATTGCGCTGCCCACATTTGATGCTGACCGACACCCGTCGAAATTATTGCCTCGCCACGCGTCAGTCGATTGATTTCCTCGATGACGTAATAAGGCTGAATGAGCTCGCTTTGACGGTCATAGTTCATCGCGTGAGTACGACGTAGGGCGGTAAGTTCCTGATACCATGCAGAAAAATCACCGCGAAATCCTGTTTTTTGGCCGTGGCGGGTGAGTGACTCTAGAGCATCACGTAGCTGACCGACGTGGCTCCAGTCGACCCTTTTGACCTTGTTGATCTCAGCGCGATCAATGTCGAGATGTGCGATTTTCTTTGCTTTCGGTGCAAAGCGTGTCGGTACGCCCGCTACTCGATCGTCGAACCGCGACCCGACCGCAATGAGCATGTCGCAATCTTCGACGGCATAGTTTGCGAACGCAGCACCATGCATACCGAGCATGCTCATAGACAAGGGGTGTGTGGTATCAAATGCGCCGATACCCATGAGTGTCGTGACGACGGGAATTCCGAAAGTAGTCGCAAATTCGGTGAGTGCGGTAGACGCTTCTGCATTGATGGTCCCGCCGCCGGCGTAGAGCAGTGGCCGTCTCGAAGTCGAGAGCATGGAAAAGAAATCGGCTGCCTCGTCGTCCTCGATACCGGCATGAGCAGCTACAAAGAGGCGCTTTCGATATCCAGGGATCGGTAGTACGCCCTCTCCTTTGAATACACCCGTCCAGGTCTGCACGTCTTTGGGGACGTCAACGACGACCGGTCCCGGACGACCCGTTCGAGCAATTTCGAAGGCCGTACGAATCGTGGCTTCAAGTTTCGTCGGGTCGGTGACCAAAAAAATATGCTTCGCGATGGAGCCCATGATGGCCGGCACCGGCGCCTCCTGGAAGGCATCGGTTCCAATGGCCGCAGTCGGCACCTGCCCGCAGATCACAATCATGGGGATCGAATCGGCCATTGAATCACGCACAGGCGTGACCGTGTTGGTGGCGCCCGGTCCCGAAGTGACAAGACAAACACCGACTTTCCCGCTGGCGCGGGCATACCCTGCAGCCATGAAACCGGCGCCCTGCTCATTGGCAGGCACGATCAACGGCATCTGCGCATGACTGCGCTCAAGCTGCGACTGGTTATATAAAAAGACGGCATCGTAGGTGGGCAGGATCGCGCCTCCCGAATATCCAAAAATGGCGGTCGTCCCTTCGTCGGCGAGCACTTGGACGATCATTTCGGCACCCGACATGGTCGAGCCGGCTCGCGGATGAGTCGCAGGGGGATGTGACATGGGATCAACCAAATGACGGGCAGGGGTTTAATCAGACTACCAGTTCAATCGGTCCGTGCAATATGCTCTGACCGCCATGCGTCATATCATCGCTATTAATCTGCAAAATGAAGCCGGAGCTCTCACTCGAGTGGCCGGCCTTTTTTCGACTCGAGGCTACAACATCGAGTCGCTGTCGGTTGCGGCGACCGACGATCCGACCGTCTCTCGCATTACCCTGATCACGCGAGGGTCTGACTCTGTCATCCAACAGATCGTAAGTCAGCTCAACAAGCTTATCGATGTGGTTTCTGTCGAAGATATGACGCAGGGTGACCATATCGAGCGCGAGTTGGTGCTACTCAAGCTCAAAGTGAGACCGGAGCAAGCCGATGCCGTTCGGGGTTACGTCGTGCGGGCTGGAGGACGAGTGATCGATCCAGCCAGCGAAGGGTTCATCGTAGAGCTTACGGCGAATGAATCGGAAATCGACAAGTTCGTTGCCGATCTCGCCAAGGGCGCTCAGATTTTGGAAGTCGTCCGAAGTGGCGCGCTCGGTATCAGTCGCCTCAGCCGTTCGGCACGACTGAGGAAGGAGTAACGCGTCGCACCGGTAGCGGTGCACTGCATAAATCGATTTGTCCAGCGGGCACTTTGTACCACTCGTCCCGACGATTGCGACGCGCCTCAACCACCTCTGCAAAACTTTTGGAGTCGGTCCGTAGCAATTCGAGCTCGGTCCGCTCTTTTGCGGGAACATCCGCCGCCAGGCGGAATCGTCTGATCGGCTTTCTCTCGGCGGCGGTTTTATAGAAACCCAGTGCCTCCGTTCCGCGAGGTAACGAGGCCAAGAGCTCCATTCCACTCACAGCTCGTCCCGCCACCGTAATGTTGCGATCGAGTTGACGCGGTGCGTGACCGATCACGACGTACAACTCCGCGCCACTCCCTGAATCTGCAGAGGTATCTCGCCCTACGCCGAGGGTTCCATAACAGTGCGCGAGCCAAATACGATTGGCTTTACGATCGCCTGCAGCCCAAAACCCCTCGACGAATCCTGCTTCTGGCGCGAAGACGTCGTCATCTGGCAAGGCGCTAAAAGTAATATCAGAGGTCCAATCTCGCTCGAACTCCGGCGTTAAGCGACTCGCCGCGCCGACGATGGGTTTCTTACTGTCCGGATCGCCCCATTGAGTGACGAAGTTGTCCTGAACACGGTTGATACTGAGGCCATCGAACCATCCCGAGCGAGCCAGCGCACGAATGTTCTCGACATGTCTCGGGGCGAAGGTCGGTGACAGTTCGAGAATCACGCGGCCTGAATCGAGATCCATGTAGATGGTGCGTTCTGGATCGAGTCGTCGCCATTCCTCAGGCTTCGACGCCGCGAGAACCGCAGCGACGGTCGAAGGCTTTCGAGCTGCCGTGAGCAACCCTCTTTGCGGAAACAGCGGCTTGCCGTGAGTCCCGAAAAAATTTTCTTCGATACCGAAGCTCGCGGGTGTAACTCGATATGTCAGGGAAGCCGAGACACGCTGTCGAAAAACCGGGCTCTCGTATCGACATTTCCCTCGTTCAACTCGCGCAATAAATATTGATGCCTCTTCGCGCGTCCAAGTGATTTGGCATCCGTCCGGAAATCCTTGCAGCCCTGCCTCCACAGGAGAGTTGGTCGAGGCCAGTTTCTGGAATTTGACGGGATTACCCTCGAAGTTGGCAAGCTCGAGCTCCCCGGGAATCACAAACACCCGCATGGTGTTACGCCGACGCTTCGGGTCTTGATCGAAGACATAAATTTTTTGCTGCCAGGGCGTTTCGGAGTCGAGCGCATCACGCGAAATCTGGTGATGGAGAACATCCTCGCCGAAATTCGGCAGATCGACCCTGACGATTTTGTGATGCAACAGGATCCGGCGCTGGCCGGACTCGTCCGTCGGATCTACCGCCTCGCCCGAATAACGACCGACGACCCATTCGAGAAGTTGGTTAAGTTCGGAATCGAGATCGGGTCCCCTGCTCTTCTCAGCCAGAAGAGTCGTTGTCGAGAGCGTAAGAAGCGCGAACCCCATCAGGGCATACAAGCGTTTCATGGGGCCATTCTAGCCCGGACACCCTTTGTCGAAAGCCTGGTCATTGCCTAGACTTCGGGTCATGAACATCGACGCCAAACGCAAGGCTCTTGCTGGCGCACTTGTCGCACCCCATAAATCGTCCAGTAAAGAGGCGATGGTTCGGGTCGGACGAGAAACTCAGGGGCGGGGCGGCAAGGGCGTGACCGTCGTGTCTGGCCTACCCCTTTCACCCTCGGCGCTCGATGATCTCGCGACACAATTTAAGAAGCGCTGCGGAAGTGGGGGCACTGTCCGCAACGGGGTCATCGAAATTCAGGGGGACCACCGCGATCTTTTGGTCTCGGAGCTGACTCAGCTCGGCTGGACGGCCAAGCGCTCCGGCGGCTGAAGATCAAGTCCATTTCGGACAAACCAGTCTAATGCGCTGCGAAATGCAGGCTCCGCATCGTCGGCACGATACGACGCGCGGTAGTCGGCATAGAAACCGTGCTGAGCCTCGGGATACACGTCGATGCGCGACACTTTGGCCGCGATCGATGACCCCGGCGTAGCAAGTGCGGACGTCATGCGCTCGACGGAAGCCATCGGAATTCCGCCATCGCGCCCTGCATAAACTCCGAGAACCGGCGCCTTGAGTGACGCGGCTACATCCACCGGATGCTTTGGCTGAAGCGCACTTGGCTGGCCGACCAATCGCCCATACCAGGCTACGCCGGCAGCCAGTTCTATCGAATGGGCTGCGTAGAGCCAGGTAATCCGGCCGCCCCAACAAAATCCGGTTACCCCGACTTTTCCGGTGCCGCGTTCACGGCGAGCCCACTTCACCGTCGCATCAAGATCATCCATGACCGATTGATCGGACACTTTCGAGACAATATCGCGCATTAGGGTTTGAATATCCGGAACCACAGCAGGATTGCCCTGCCTCGCAAACAACTCTGGCACGATGGCCAGCACCCCACGCTTGGCAAAACGCCGACAGACGTCTCGAATATGCTCGTGGACACCAAAGATTTCTTGTACTACCAAGACTACAGGAAAGTTTTTACCCACGGCCGGGCGCGCGAAGTAAGCCGGAAGCACGCCGTCACTCACCGGAATACGTGTCTCACCCGCCTCAAGGCCAGAGGTGTTGGTGGTGATCGTGGTGGCACTGATCGGTAGCGCCGCAGTAGCGAAACCGCCGATAAGTGCCGCGGTCACGAATCCCCGACGATCCAAGCCGTCGAGCGGACGAAGGCTTTTAAGGTCACTCATTGACGGGCATTCGGCGCAGCCAGCGGAATGAGAACTTCATTACGGCGCATGAACCACGGTATGAAGGGCGCGTCGTAGCGTGCGATGATCGCACTATCTCCTGCCTTAGTACGAAGACTTTTGCGCACCAGCAACGCGCGTAGATCGCGTTCATGCTCACGGAAGTTTTCCTCAGTCCAACGCCCTGAATAACGCCAAACAGCCACGGTTCGTGCAGGAACCTCCCGAATTGACACACGGGGATCTAGAGGTTTTGGCACCGTCTCCCGCGTGAATTTTTTCGGGACGACGAACCCCACACGGTAGACGCCATCGACGTTAGCCTGTTCGACCGGTGCCGTCATCGCAATTTTTTGACCGCCGCCTTCCCGAGACTGTTCGACCGGTGCGGTCATCGCGATTTCAGTCTGGCTCGTATTCGCACCACTGATATAGCGGAACAAGCGCCCGAAAGCGATGTTGCCTGCATTCATGAAGCCGGCTTCGACTTCCGTCTCGGCGATCAAGTAGGGCGAATACTCGCGAAGCTCATACGCACCGTCCTGCTCGATGACGCGATAGTCTGGAATTTCTATAGCCATAGAGGGACTTGATGCAAACGTGAATAGAAGCGTCAGGACGAACGCTACCGGAATACGATGCATTAGAGCACCTCGAAGAGACCGGCAGCACCAATACCGCCTGCCACACACATAGTAGTTACCACATATTTGGCACCCAGCCTCTTACCGGCAAGTAAGGCGTGCCCTACGAGTCGTTGGCCGCTCATCCCATAAGGGTGTCCGATGGCGATTGCGCCACCATCGATATTCAAACGATCGTCCGGGATGCCGAGACGGTCACGGCAGTAAAGCACCTGAACCGCGAAGGCCTCATTGAGTTCCCAGAGTCCGACATCCTCCAGCTTTATGCCGGCGCGCTTGAGCAATTTCGGCACGGCAAACACAGGACCGATACCCATTTCATCGGGCTCGCACCCTGCGACGGCAAATCCGCGAAAGACGCCTAGGGGTATCGCACCGCATCGCTCTGCTTCGGAAGCGCTCATCACGACACAGGCACCCGCGCCATCAGAGAATTGGCTCGCATTACCCGCTGCAATGGTTCCGCCCGATGAGGCAGACTTAATCTTCGAGATGGCATCGATCGTCGTTCCTTCGCGCAGACCTTCGTCTTGAGAGAGCGTGACCTCACGCGTACACAGCTTGCCGCCGGCTGCCTGATCGATGCCCGCCATCCGTATCGTGATCGGGGCAATCTCTGCATCGAAGTGACCCGCCGCTTTCGCGGCACAAGCTCGCTGCTGACTTCGAGCGCCATATTCATCCTGGCGCTCGCGTGAGATGCCGTAGCGTGCCGCGACGGTCTCTGCGGTCTGCAACATCGTATGGTAAACCGCCGGCTTATTCTTGAGCAGCCAAGCCTCCGTCAACATGTGTCGGTTAGCCTCCGCCTGCACGCAGGAGATGGACTCCAGCCCACCTGCCACGAATACATCACCCTCGTTGGCGATGACTCGTTGAGCAGCGAGCGCAATGGCCTGCAGTCCAGATGAACAGAAACGAGCCACTGTCAGCCCCGGCACACTGACGGGCAACCCGGCGCGCAACGCAGCCTGTCGCGCAATGTTGAGGCCCGTCGCGCCTTCCGGGTTTCCGCAACCCATGATCACATCATCGATGGAAGTAGGATCAATTCCGGCTCGCTCGACTGCGACCTTGATGACGTGCGCGCCCATGGTCGCGCCGTGAGTCATGTTAAGTGCGCCCTTCCAACTCTTGGCGAGTGGCGTACGTGCCGTAGAAACGATGACGGCCTCGCAGCCCTTTCCACCGCGGCTCATACGGTACCTCCGGTGAATGAACGGCCCTCGGATGACAGACGCTCGATGAGCGCTGCGGGCTTCCAGAACTCGGCATCACCTCCGGGCTGGGTCGCAAAACTCTGCATACGTCGCGATACTTCGTAGAGCGTTTGGGAATCGGCGTAATGCATGGGGCCACCGCGCCAGATGGGGAAGCCATAGCCCATCAGATAAACGATATCGATATCCGAAGCGCGCTGCGCGATCTTTTCCTCGAGGATCCGCGCGCCCTCGTTTACGAGAGCGTAAACGAGTCGGTCTACGATCTCACGATCATCGAGCTTGCGCAGCGGCGTACCCGCAACCTTGCGCGCCTCATCGATGATTGCACTGATCACCGCAGAGGGATAGGCCGCGCGATCGCCTTTCTTGTAGTCGTACCAGCCTGCACCTGTCTTTTGTCCAAAACGTCCGAGCTCGCACAGTTTGTCGGCAATGACCTGCCGGGCTTTGAGAGACCCTTCGGCATACTGACGCTTACGAATATGCCAACCGATATCGTTGCCCGCGAGATCCCCCATACGAAACGGCCCCATCGCGAAGCCGAATTTTTCGACGGCACGATCGATTTGCTCGGGGCTCGCACCCTCGTTGACCATCTGCATCGCCTGTGCAGAGTAGTGGTGAATCATTCGATTACCGATGAAGCCATCGCACACACCCGATACGACCGCCGTCTTCTTGATTTTCCTGGAGAGCGACATGGCGGTAGCGAGCACATCGGGCGCGGTTTTCGCACCCCGCACGACTTCGAGCAGCCGCATTACGTTGGCCGGACTGAAAAAGTGCAAGCCAATAACGTCCTGCGGGCGGACAGTGAAGCCCGCAATATGATTGACATCGAGTGTCGAGGTATTGGTAGCGAGGATCGCGCCCTGACGTACCGTCGCATCAAGCGTGCGGAACACTTTTTCTTTAACGCCCATCTCCTCGAAGACTGCTTCGATCACGAGATCGACGTCTTTGATGGCTGGATATTCGAGCACCGGAATCAGTAGCTCCATTCGGGACGCCATCTTCGCAGTATCAAGCTTACCTTTTTTTAGCTGGCCTTCATAGACCTCGCGGATACGCCCGACGCCCCGATCGAGCGCTCCATTGTTAAGTTCGAGAAGAAAAACCGGAATACCTGCGTTCAAAAAATTAATGGCGATTCCCGTTCCCATGGTGCCAGCGCCGATGATGGCGACGCTCTTCACATCTCGAGGCTTGGTATCGAACGGGAGATCGTCGACTCGCGAAGCCGCGCGCTCAGCGAAAAATAAATGCCGCAGGGCAGCCGAAACAGAACCGTCCATCAGTTGCTTAAACAAACGTCCTTCCTCTGCCAAACCGGCATCAAAGGAGTTTTCGGCTCCGAACTGAACGGCATCGATGATCGACCGCGGTGCAGGATATTCTTTGAAAGCGACCGTTGCCGTATTTCGCGCAAACTGACAAAGCGCTTGCACATCGGGCTCACGCACTGTCATATCGCGCGCGCGGGGTAATACTTTACCGGACTTGAGCGCAGCGGCCGACGCTTCGGCAACAGAAATAGCGGCCTCGACCAGCGCGGACTCGACGACTTGGTCGAAGAGTGGCGACTTAGCGAACAACGTCGCCGGCAAGGGCTCTCCGGACAACATGACATTGAGCGCGCCTTCGACGCCAATCAATCGGGGAAGACGCTGAGTACCTCCCGCCCCGGGGAGTAAGCCGAGCTTCACCTCGGGGAGCCCAATTTTCGCGCCAGCGAGAGCCACCCGATGGTGGCAGCTCATCGCAAGCTCAAGTCCACCGCCGAGCGCCATACCTTCGATCGCGGCAACGGCAGGTTTCGTCATGCGCTCGAGAAAAGAATTGAGCGTCCAGAGCGAGGGGCCGCGACGTATGTCGGCGCCGCCGAATTCGCGGATGTCGGCGCCGGCGCTGAAAGTGGAATTCGATCCAATCAGTACAAGCCCTTCGACGGTAGCATCGGCGACTGCACGCTCAAGAGCAGCAAGCAGATCGCGACGTAATGAAAAGCTAAGACTGTTCACCGGCGGAGACTGAAACCCGATCACAGCAATCCGACCGCGAGTCGAATAATCTACTTTTGTCATTGTATACCTGTCATTTTTCTTGCAGTCCGCCCGTCAGCACGATACGCATCGCAGCCTCGACGGAGAGATCCGTTGGCTGAATACGGTCTCGAGGCAAGTAAAACGTGTAGCCACCGATTTGATAACTCATGGGGAGATAAACAGCGACCATCGAGGTATCAGTACCGATACCTGGCAGGCTGGCATTTTCTTGTGTGACAAACCCGATGACTCGGCCGGGTCCGAATTCGACCATCACCACCCGCTGTAGATCGCCTTTAGCCTCTCCCACACGAACGAGTTTTGTGAGGTCTCGAAGCGCAGCGAACACGATCTTGACCACAGGCACACGCAGCAGGAGATTTTCACCCAATTCAAATAGCCGGCGAATAACATAGGCGTTGATCAGCAAGCCCACGATGATGAGCAGGAGGAAACCAGCAACGAGACCCATGCCGGGTCGATAGAAAGAAGATGGGAGGAGCCACTTAAGGGGCCCTGATAGCAAAGACTCCGCCGTGAGGCCCAGCCAATAGACAAAGTACAGCGTCAGGCTGATCGGCAAAATTGTCAGCAGGCCCTTGAGCACGATGCGGCCAAGTGTCTTCATACGGGGGACTCTCCTGACTTCAATTATACCGGGGGGTACTATCGGCCGTCGTATCCTCTGTCACGTTTCCCAGTGTTTCCCGAGGCCATGAACGTCCCCTCCGTATTTGCAGAAATCGGCCTCGGCAAAATCAAGCGCTTCGTCGATGAACATCCGTTAGCCACCGTCGTTCTGGTGGCTGAGGGTCAGCCTTATGTCGATCATATACCATCTATGAGGGTGTCCGGCCCGACTGCTAGCAGATAACCTTAGTAGCTTGGGAACGGCAGCCGCAATCTTTAATGCGACTCAAAACCTCCTGTATTTTTCTGCGAAATCACTTTGACTGTCTCTGAGAAGTCGCTGTGGTAAGACTCTACTATCGACTGAATCGCTATTCCTCAAACTCGAAATGAGACTATCATAGAGCATGAATATTTTCGTTGACTTTTCGAGAGAGCGATCTCGAACTTAGAATCTGCACTCACAAAAATGATTTCTGTGAGCAAGAGAGATGATTTCTTTCACGACTTTCACGATTCACAGTGTGGGCACATTACAGGGCACGCAGACGAGGCGTTCTTCTTGCCGCTCACACTGGTTCGAGCTATCTCAATTCAAATGTCAAAAGACTATTTTGCGGCGCAGCATTTTGTAATTACCCACCGGAGGAGGTATAGCTTCTTTTAACTTCAGCAATCGTTACCGAATAGGCGGAATACCAACTCTTCATCCCGAGACTCTGTGCAGCGGCGTGGTCGACGTTGTTCTTCCACGCAACGATCGCCTCTTGAGATTCCCAATAGCAAACAGTGATCCCAACACCATAACTATCTCGCACGCTCGTCATCGAAATGAACCCGGGTTGTCGTTTTGCAAGCCGTTCCATCTCTTGCGCCATCTGGGAATAGCTCACGTCATCGGTTTTCGTGCGTGTACTAACGAACACGACAATATAGTTATTTGACATTACGGATTGTTCCCTTCACTTATCGAAATGCAAAATTATAAAATTTAGTTTCCACTTATCACTTATCAGATCGACCAAATCCCCTTCAGTAAAACTGATATATGGGTGGGGAGAGATGGAATTTATTGAAGGGATTCACCGCCTCTGATGTTTTATTGCACAGAGAGGTTATACACCTCACCAGATCAATCAGGGTGCTTCGAATCGGATCAGAAACCGCTGGATATAAATCCTACTGAGCGACTCAAATCCCGAGTCCATTCCTACCAAGACCCACGCTTCTCCCCGATCATCGGCACGCACCGCCAGGGTTGAGCCGGAAGGACTGGACAGCGACTTTGACTCCCAACGCCGGGTTCCACAGTTTTGCACTGAGTTGGCGATGTTCCCGACTACGACACCATCACGACCGCTTTGTGATTGATTTCCGCGCTCAATGTTCATTCTATAGTCAGAGCCGTTGAAGATCGTCTGCGGTTCGATCATTGAGGCAGCCACGATGATCCACACCGACTCCCCTGGTGAACCACCGACGCCAGCGCAGCCCGTCGGGACATCGGTCAGAAAATCAACCGTCGATCGAATACGGTAAGTGCTGCCAGCGACAAGTCCGCTAACTTTTGTTTTAACGTAGATGAAAAGATCAGCGCTGCGATTTGTGCCTGCGACGTAATACCCCGATCCCGCAAAGCCGGTCGGTAGCGCCCGAATATCCGCTACGACATCGACGGGCGCAGTACTGGGTGAGTAGTCTGCGAATCCACTCAGCCAACCGCCGTTGCCCTGCGAAAACTCGAAAGTCCGCTCCTGGGGGGCGATCCCAATCGGTGGCGCCACACTTGGCGGCGCGGATGAGTTACCCCCACCCGATCCCCCGCAAGCCACTAGTGCTGCGAAACCAAGTAATCCAAAAAAGACTTTCA
>Ga0194131_10002751_pt1 | contig 28575 bp, 31 predicted proteins | sample TA2KigO120mmetaG_FD_148631 | JGI IMG/M metagenome (GOLD analysis project Ga0194131, IMG submission 148631) | Freshwater microbial communities from Lake Tanganyika, Tanzania - TA2015053 Kigoma Offshore 120m | ecosystem: Environmental > Aquatic > Freshwater > Lake | place: Tanzania: Lake...
CGGCGAGCGGGGCCAGGGCGAGCGGGGCCAGGGCGAGCGGAGCCAGGGCGAACGGGGCCAGGGCGAACGGGGCCAGGGCGAACGGGGCCAGGGCGAACGGGGCCAGGGCGAACGGGGCCAGGGCGAGCGGGCCCACGGTGATCGCAGCCAGGGCGAACGCAGCCAGGGCGAGCGCGAGCAGCGGGCGCAGCAGCCCGGCAGCGACCAGGGCGTCCAAGACGACCGGTTTGCCAATCAGTTCGAAGGGCGCCGACGGCCCGAGTTTTCGCGGCGAGCGCTGCCGACTCCGGCCGAGTTCGAGGTCGGCGGGGCAGGCATGTTCGGCCGGCCGAACTTCAATCAGGCAGACCAGGAAGACGACGGGGCGGGCGCGGGCGACGCGCAGCCGACCGGCGAGCAGAGCTACGAGGGCCGGCCGGCCTATCAGGGCCGTCACGCTCAGGATGGACGTTCCGGTGAGGAGCGACAAGGCGATGACCGCGATGGCGGCCGCAAGCGGCGGCGTCGCGGACGTCGCGGCGGACGTCGACGCCGGCGCGGCGAGAACCTGGGCGGGGAAGGCGGTCAGGCCGGCTACGAGGAGTTCGCCGAGGAACGCCGCGTCGTCCCGCCTGCCGCACTCGACATGGATCAGCCGGCCGTGCCGGAATGGCCGCGGCCCTGGGCAGGCGAAACGCCCGAGCCTGTACGTGATGCGCGCCCACGCTCCTACGAGGAACCGATGCCGGAGCGCGGTCCGGTCGAACCGCAGGTGCAGCATGCGCCCGCCTCGAACGCCGCGGTTTCGGAATCGCCGGCGGCGGCCGAAAGGCCGGTGCGCGCCGAGCCGGAGCCGGCGATGCCGGCCCGTGCCGCCGCGCCCGAGGACGCGCCGGCAACCAAGCCCACGCCCGAACCTGAACCCGAAATAAAGGGCGATCTTTTGGGCGAGCCGGGCAAGCAGCCGCGCAAGGGCTGGTGGCGGCGGACGCTCGGCGGCTAAGACCGGCTAGCTGAGCCAGCCGCGGATACGGCGACTGGCTTCGACCATGTCGTCCGTCGACCCGGCGAAAGAGAAGCGCATCGACGCCCGGCCGCGCGCGTGGTCGAAATCGATACCTGGCGTGGCGGCCACGCCGATCTCCGACAGCATGCGCTTGCAGAACGCCTCGCTGTCGTTGGTGAACCGAGACACGTTGGCATAGACATAGAATGCGCCGTCGGCCGGCGCCAGGTCGACCAGCCCGGCACGCGGCAGCTCCTCGAGCAGGATGGCGCGGTTGCGCGCGTAGCGCGCGACATTGCCATCGAGCTCGTCGCGGGACTCGAATGCGGCGACCGCAGCATGCTGCGACAGAGTCGGTGGCGAGATGAAGAGGTTCTGCGACAGGCACTCGACCGATCGCATCAGATCCTCGGGCAGCACCATCCAGCCCAGCCGCCAGCCGGTCATGGAAAAGTATTTCGAGAAGCTGTTGATCACGATCGCCTGAGCGGTGACCGTCAGTGCCGTGGTTGCTTCCTGGCCGTAGGTGATGCCGTGATAGATCTCGTCGGAGACCAGGCGCATGTCGCGCCGCGCGCAATAGCCGGCGAGATCCGCAAGCTCGGCGCGGCTGAGCATCGTTCCCGTCGGGTTGGCCGGACTGGCGACAATCAGGCCGTGCAGCTTGCCATCGATCTTGTCGAGCAGCTCGGACGCGGGCTGGAAACGCGTCGCCGGTCCGGCCGGGACGGGCACGGGCTCGGCACCGATCGCGCTCAGGATATTGCGGTAGGCGGGATAGCCGGGTTCGGCCAGCGCGACGCGATCACCGACGTCGAAGGCCGCCAGGAACGACAACAGGAATGCGCCTGATGAACCGGTGGTGACGACGATGCGCGCCGGATCGACATTGACCCCGTAGCTCTCGCGATAGTGACGCGCAATGCGGTCGCGCAGAATTGGGATACCGAGCGCCTCGGTGTAGCCGATGACGTCGGCCGCGAGTGCGGCCTGCGCCGCTTCGATGACCTTGCGCGGCGCGGCGGTCGAGGGCTGGCCGACCTCCAGATGCAGCACGTCTCCGCCCGCTGCCTGGCGCGCATTGGCCGCACGCATCACTTCCATGACGATGAAGGGCGGCACCAGGCCGCGCCGCGCGACTTTGAGGCCCATGTCAGCGGTCAGCGCTCACCGCCAAGCCGGCGCCACGCGGATCGGTCGACACCTCGCACAGCCGGGCGCCGCGGTTGGGCAGCCCGCGCGCGCAGTACATCGCGTTGACGCGGCCGAGGGCCTGCACGGGCTGGAGACGGTGCTTGCGACGATCCAGCGTATCGCGCGTACCGGCTGACAGGTTCTGCTCGTGCAGAACCAGCGGCGGCGCGCCGACGTGATGCAGGCGCGGCTCGCGTATGGCCTGCTCGAACGGCAGAGCAAGCGGAATGGCGCGCTGCACGACGTGGACCAAGGCGGCCGGAGCCGCGGGTCCGCCCGAGGCTGCGCTCGCATAAATGAAGCCGCGGTTGTTGGCGTTGTGGATCAACACAGCCGCGCCGTCCTCGCCGGTAACCGTCTCGGCCTGCGCCAGGAACACGCCCGTTCCCTGCGCGATGCGCACCGCACCGAACGGCCCATTCATCGACAGCACACATGCAACCGCACGTCCCTCCCGATCCACCACCAGGAAGCTCGTGGTGCCGGGCCGGCGCCGCTGCGACGCCTCGGGAGACGGCATGGGAGGAGGCGTGCGCCCACCGGAGAGCGACGCGAGTTCGCTCGCCTCGGCCGGATTGAACCCGCCGAAATTGGCGTTCTCGCCCTGCAGACGCGCGCGCGCGACGGCTTCGACGAACAAGTGCGCGCGCTGTTCGTCTCGCGTGTCCTCCTCTTTCTTTTCGACGGTCAGGAGACGGACCAGCGTGCGCGCCGTGATATCCGATTGCCCAGCGGCGAAGCTCATGACGTGGAAGCCGTAGCTGATCGTCTGGGGCTCGACCCATCTGGGTGCATAGCTGCGCAGATCTTCGAGGGTGACATCACCGCCGGCGGCGGCGATCCCGTCGGCGATACGCCGCGCGAGAGGTCCGACGTAGAACTCGCCCGCACCACGCGCGCGGACCTGACCGAGCACGCCAGCCAGATCGATCTGGCGCACCAGCGAACCTTCGACCGCGGCACCGCTCGCACCGCCGAACAGCTCGCGCACCGCAGCCTGACCCTGCACCTGCGGCCCGGCCTCGCTCAGCTCGATGGCCAGCGCGCGCGACACCTGGTCACCAAAGCGGGCCAAGTTCTCGGCAGGCGCCAGTATCTGTTGCCACGGCAGTTTGCCGTGGCGTGCATGCAAGGCCGACATGCCCCGCACAAGGCCGGGAATTGCCGCCCGAGGCGCCACGCCGCCGGTCGCCTGCCCGCCACGCGGCCAGAAGTCGAGGGAATCGACGCGACCTTGGCGCGGATCGTAGGCGAGACAGCGCCCGCCCCCGCCCAACCCTGCCGAGCTCGGGTAGGTCACCGAGAGCGTAAAGGCGAGCGCGACCGCCCCATCGGCAGCGCTGCCGCCCGCGGACAGGATGTCGCGGGCCACCAGCGCCGAGCGCGGCTCGTCAGCCGCGGCGCCGCCATAGAAACCCGACACGAAACCGGGGCTCCCCTCCTCGCGTCCGCCGCCGCAGCCGGCGAGCGCCAGTCCGATGGCGACCGCCGCGCCCATCCGGGCCGACCGGGCGCGCGACCCGGTTCGCAGCTGGCCACTGCGGCGGCTTCGTTGACGCGGACCGGTCCTATGCTTACCTAGTGGAAGCAGTCGCGAGGTCGACAGGGAGCCCAAGCGCATTATCCGTTCATCTGCCTGCATCGTGTCCGGGCCTGGGGGCCGGCGAGCGACCCTGTCGAAACCCCTGCGACAATTTGCCCTGAAGGCCACGGCTTTGGTTCTGATGGCGCTCGTGGCCGCCCCGGCGTCGGCGCAAAGGCAAGCCCCCAGCCTCATCCGCGACACGGAGATCGAAAATACCATCCGGGCCTATGGCGCGCCACTGTTCAACGCCGCCGGCCTGTCGCCGCAATCCGTCCACATCTTTCTGGTGCATGACCGTGCGCTGAATGCCTTCGTTGCTGGCGGACAGAACCTGTTCATCAATACCGGCCTGATCATGCGCGCCGAGCACCCCGGACAGATCATCGGCGTGATCGCGCACGAAACCGGCCACATCTCCGGCGGCCATCTGGCGCGCACGCAGGATGCGCTGCGCAACGCCTCGGCGACCTCCATCCTTGCGCTGGTGCTCGGGGCTGCCGCGGCCGTCGCGTCGGGCAGTCCTGATGCCGGCGTGGCCGTCATGCAGGGCGGTCAGCAGATCGCCGAGCGCAACCTGCTGTCCTACAGCCGGACGCAGGAGGCGGCAGCCGACCAGGCCGGCCTTGCATTCCTCGAGCGCACCGGCCAGTCGGCGCGTGGCCTGCTGGAATTCATGGAGGTGCTCAGCCACGAGGAGCTCCTGGTCACAGCGCGTCAGTCGCCCTACATCCGCTCCCATCCGTTGACGCGCGAGCGCATGGATGCGATCCGCGAATTCCTCGCGCGCTCGCGTCACGCCGACGCGGCGATACCCGACGAGTTCAAAATCATGCACCGCCGCATGAAGGCCAAGCTGCACGGCTTCATGGATCCGCCGACGCAGACGCTCAACCGCTACAAGGCCGAGGATCGCAGCGTCGAGGCGCGCTACGCGCGCGCAACCGCGTACTATCGAGTGCCCGATCTTGCCAATGCCCTGCCTCTGATCGACGGGTTGATCGCGGAGATGCCCAACGACGCCTATTTCCACGAGCTCAAAGGCCAGATGCTGTTCGAGAACGGCCGGGTGACCGAAGCGCTTCAGCCTTACGAGACGTCCGTGCGACTGATGCCCGATGCCCCGCTTCTGCGCGTCGGCCTCGCCCAGGTCCAGCTCGAGCTCAACGACAAGGCGTTGCACGCGCCAGCCTTCGCCCATCTGGGCGAGGCCGTGCGCGTCGACCCGGACAACCCACTGGCATGGCGCCTGCTCGCCGTGGCGCATGGCCGCGAGGGCCGGCTCGGCGAGGTGGCACTGGCACTTGCCGAGCAGGCGGTGGTGCAGAACCGCATGCGCGACGCGCGTCAGCAGGCCGAGCGCGCGCTCAAGCTGTTGCAGCAGGATTCGCCGAGCTGGCTGCGCGCGCAGGACATCAAATCGCAGGCCAACGAGCGCCTGAAGCCACCCTGAGAATCGGCGCCGCTTGCCGGCGAAGCGCTGCTCGGCCATGATGCCGGCCACCGACCGGACCCCGGAGCCCCAGATGTTCGCACGCCTGCTGCGCGCCCTCGTCGTTGCCTCGGCCACGCTCGTCGCGTGCGCATCGGCCGGCTTTGGCCAGCCCGCGCTCTCGCCCGCCCAGGAAGATGCGGTCAGAGCGCTGGTGCGGGAATACATCCTGCAACATCCCGAGATCATCACCGAGGCGATCAAGATCCTGCAGGAGCGCGAGCGGACGCAGTCGGCGGACAAGTCGCGCCAGGCGATCGTCGCGCTGAAGTCCGAGCTGTTCAATGATCCGGCCGCGCCGACGCTCGGCAATCCCAAAGGGGACGTCACGATCGTCGAGTTCTTCGACTACCGCTGCGGCTATTGCAAGCAGGTCGCGCCCGCCATCGCCAAGCTCATCGAGGAAGACAAGAACATCCGCCTCGTGGTCAAGGAGTTCCCGATTCTCGGCCCTGATTCGGTGATCGCCGCGCGTGCCGCGCTTGCCTCGGTCAAGCAGAACAAGTACGCGCCCTTCCACTGGGCGATGATGGGCTCGAAGGGTCAGCTCGACGAGGCGCAGATCATGCGCATCGCAGGCCAGGTCGGGCTCGATACCAAGCGCCTGCGCGAAGACATGGCCGCCGGCGAGATCGAGACGGCGATCAAGCGCACCTATGGGCTCGCCGAAGCACTGCAGATCCGCGGCACGCCCGCCTTCGTCATCGGCGAGGAGCTGGTGCCGGGCGCCGTCGATATCGATGCCTTGCGCAGCCTCGTCGCCAAGGCGCGCAAGGGCTGACGATCACGGCTCCGCGTCGGGCTGTTTGGAGGGCTGCGCCTGGTCGAAGGCCGGTAGCGCCATGCACGCCTTGTGGATGCGCTGGATCGTCGGATAGGGGCCGAGATCGAGCGCGTAGCGCATCGAGTTGAACACCTGCGGCACCAGGCAGATGTCGGCGAGCGTCGGGCTGTCGCCATGGCAGAACTTGCCGGTTTCCGTCGACGCGGCGAGCGCTGCCTCGATCCCCTTGAAGCCGACGCTGATCCAATGATTGAACCAGCGCTTGACCGCTTCCTCGTCCTGCTTGAGCTCGCGCGCGAGATAGTTGAGCACGCGCAGATTGTCGATCGGGTGAATGTCGCAGGCGACCGCCTGGGCAAGCGCGCGGACGCGTGCGCGCGCCAGCGGCGACTTCGGCACCAGTGGCGGCTGGGGATGGGTCTCATCGAGATACTCGATGATGGCGAGCGACTGGGTCAGCACCGCGTCGCCGTCAGCCAGCGCCGGCACCAGCCCCAAGGGATTGAGCGCCAGGAACTCCGGCTTGCTCTGCTGCCCGCTGCGCAGATGCAGGGACACCTGGTCATAGGCCAGCCCCTTGAGATTGAGCGCAATGCGCACGCGGAACGCAGCGGAGGAGCGGAAAAAGCCATAGAGCTTCATTGTTTGTTTCCCTTGTTCCGCGAAGCGATTTCGAACCCTAATGCCCGATCGCGGCCATGATCAAGGATTCCACGATGACCGCGGCAGCCGGCCGTGTTCAACTCGACGGCCTGCGGATTCGGCCCCTCTGCACCGCGATGCGCCATGAACGAATCGATGCGTGATCTCTGGCTGCTGACCGTCGCCTGGGCGGCCGGCCTGATCTGGTCGGGCATTGCGCCTTACGATCGCGGAACCTGGGTGGCCGAGGTGGCGCCGGCTGTCATCGCGCTGCCGATCCTGCGCATGACCGTCGAGCGCTTTCCGTTCTCCAGGCTCGCCTACGTGCTGATCTGTATCCATGGCCTGATCCTGATGGGCGGCGCCGCCTACACCTATGCGCGCGTCCCGCTCGGCTTCTGGGTGCAGGACCTGTTCGAGCTGTCGCGCAACCCCTATGACAAATTGGGCCATTTCGCGCAGGGCTTCGTGCCGGCCATCGTCGCGCGCGAGATCCTCGTCCGCGCCTTCGGCCTGAAGCGCGATTGGCTGCTGGTCTTTCTGGTCGTCTCCATCTGCGGGTCGATCAGCGGCGCCTACGAGATCATCGAGTGGTGGGCAGCTCTCGTGGCCGGCGAAGGGGCGGTCGAGTTTCTCGGGACCCAGGGCGATCCATGGGATACCCAGGCGGACATTCTCTATGCCTTCATCGGCGCAGGCGTTGCGCTTGCGACACTGTCGCGGCTGCATGACCGCTCGATGGAGCGCGTGATCGCAAATCGTGCGATCTAGGTACGGCGCGCGATCAAGGTCCGGCGTAGCGTTCGACCGTCTGTTCGATGGCGCCGAAGATCGACCGGCCAGCTTGATCCAGCATCTCGACGCGGATGCGATCGCCGAAGCGCATGAACGGCGTCTCCGGCTTGCCGCGCTCGATCGTCTCGATCATGCGGATCTCTGCAAGGCATGCCGAGCCGACAGTCCGGTTCCGGTTCGACACCGTGCCCGAGCCGAGGATGGTGCCGGCGCCGAGCGGGCGCGTCCGGGCTGCGTGCGCGATCAGCGCGGGAAAGTCGAAGTTCATGTCGATGCCGGCGTTCGGCCGGCCGAACTCCTTGCCGTTGAGCGTGGAGACGAGCGGCAGGTTGAGCTTGCCGCCATCCCAGGCCGGCCCCAACTCGTCGGGCGATACGGCGACCGGCGAGAAAGCGGTCGGCGGCTTGCCGTGCAGGAAGCCGAAGCCCTTGCCCAGCTCAGCCGGGATCAGGTTGCGCAGGCTGACATCGTTGACCAGCACGACGAGCTTGATATGCCGCGCGGCGTCGGCCGCCGATACACCCATCGGCACGTCGTCGAGCACGACCGCGACCTCGGCCTCGAAGTCGATGCCCCATTCCTCGCTCGCCGCGCGGATCGGGTCGCGCGGGCCGAGCAGCACGTCCGAGCCGCCCTGATACATCAGCGGATCGCTCTTGAAGCTCTCCGGCATTTCCGCCTTGCGCGCCCTGCGCACGAGCTCGACATGGTTGAGATAGGCGCTGCCGTCGAGCCATTGAAAGGCGCGCGGCAGTGGTGCGGCGAGTTGTGCCGGATCGAAGGGCTGCGCGCGGTTCATTTCGGCCGCATTGAGCCGGCGCGCGACATCCGCCAGAAGCGGCTCGGCGGCTGCCCAGCGGTCGAGGGCCGCCTGCAGGGTCAGCGCGATCCCTGGCACGGTGCAGCATTGCGTCAGATCGGAATTGACGACAACGAGGGTGCCGTCGCGTCCGCCCTCGCGTAACGAAGCGAGCTTCACGATCGGCGCTCCGCGCCGGCGTCGGTCCGCCAGCTATCGACATAGCCGGTCCACTCGATGCCCTCGGGCAGCTTGGCGACGTCCAGCGCATCGCGCGTGTCGACCATGACAGCCACCTCGTCGAGCATCTGTCCGCCGGACGACTTCGAAGCCATCGCAAGTGCCTTGGGGTGCGGCCCGTGGGTGAAGCCGCACGGGTGCAGCGTCACCATGCCGGGATGGATGTTGTCGCGGCTCATGAACTTGCCGTGGTGATAAAAGATGACCTCGTCGAAATCGTCGTTGTTGTGGAAGAACGGCAGCTTGAGCGCGCCCGGATCGCTCTCGGCGGGACGCGGCGCAAACGTGCAGACGACAAATCGCCCCGCAACGAAGGTGGTATGGGCCGACGGCGGCAAGTGGACCCGATGGCTCATCAGCGGGCGAATGTCGCGCCAGTTGATCCGGACGGGGGCGAGATCGCCCTTCCAGCCGACCGCGTCGAGCGGATTGAACGGATAGGTCACGGTGGAGAGCTGGTTGCGGCGCTTGACGACGATGCGCCAGGGCTTGTCGCCCTGCTGCGCCTTGAAGACATCGTCGAGCTTCGGCGTGTCGAGCACATCGGGATCGAAGATGGCGTGGGTCCCGATCAACCCCTTGTCGGGCAGCCGATAGCTGTCATTCGTCGCCTCGATCAGCAGCATGGTCGCCGGCGACTTGCTTTCGATCCGCCAGGATGTCGAGCGCGGCAACACGATGTAATCGCCCTCGCTGAACGTCAGGCGGCCGAAATCGCAGAACAAAGAGCCCGCGCCTTCGTGAACGAACAGCAGCTCGTCCCCGTCGCCGTTGCGCGCGAGATGGTCCATGGTCCCGGTCGCGCGCCAATAGCGATAGCGCAACGTGGCATTGGCGAACACCTCGACCGCGTCCCACGGCGAGTCAGCGCGCGAATTGACCTTGGTCAGGTCGAAAGCGCGCGGCCGCAACGGCCCTTCCCAGCTCGTCCAGCTGGTTGGCGGATGGGCGTGGTACATGTGCGCAGCAGGGCCGAAAAAACCCTCCTTGCCGATCTCGCGCTCGTAGGTGCCGGCGGGCAGATCGGCATGGGCCTGGCGCGGCGCGTCGCCTTCGCGGCGTGGAAATGAAATCCAGTTCTTGGCCATCGCTCGCTTCCTTCGCTGGTCCTGCGATCAGGCCGGCGCCTTGAGCACGCCGCGCTTGATCTGATCGAGCTCGATCGACTCGAAGAGGGCGCGGAAATTGCCCTCCCCGAAGCCTTCGTCGCCCTTGCGCTGGATGATCTCGAAAAAGATCGGGCCGATCACGGTGTTGGTGAAGATCTGCAGCAGGCGGCCGCCCTCCGGCGTCGGCGCGCCGTCCATCAGGATCCGGTTGGCCTTGAGACGGCCGACATCCTCGCCATGACCCGGCAGGCGCTTGTCGATCAGCTCGTAATAGGTGTCGGGCACGGTCTGGAAGGGAATCCCGCGTCCCCGCAGCGCCTCGACGGCGTCGAAGATGCCGCCGGTGCCAAGCGCAATGTGCTGGATGCCCTCGCCGTGATAGGCGGAAAGGTACTCGGCGATCTGCGACTTGTCGTCCGAGCTCTCGTTGATGGGTATGCGGATCTTGCCGCACGGGCTGGTCATGGCCTTGGACTTGAGGCCGGTCAGCTGGCCCTCGATGTCGAAATAGCGGATCTCGCGGAAATTGAAGAGCCGCGTGTAGAACTCGGCCCATTCGACCATGCGTCCCCGGTGCACATTGTGCGTCAGGTGGTCGATCATGGTCAGGCCGACGCCGCGCGGATTCGGATCGACGCCGGCGATCGGCTCGAAGTCGACGTCGTAGATGGTGCCGCGTTTGCCGTAGCGATCGACCAGGTAGATCAGCGAATCGCCGATGCCCTTGATCGCAGGAATGTTGAGCTCCATCGGACCGACCTTGCCCTGGAACGGCCATGCGCCGAGCGCAGTGGCGCGTTCAAAGGCCTTGGCGGCGTTGGTCACGCGGAAGGCGATGGCGCATACGCTCGGCCCGTGCACGCGCGCGAAGGCCTGGGCGAAACTGTCCTGCTCGGCGTTGACGATGAAATTGACATCACCCTGGCGATAAAGCGTGACGTTCTTCGAGCGGTGACGCGCCACCGCGGCGAAGCCCATGCGCTCGAAGAGTTGACCGAGCTCGCGGGGATCGGGGGCCGTGTATTCGACGAACTCGAAGCCGTCGGTGCCCATCGGGTTCGCATCGGCGGTCGCCGCGCTCGCGCCGACCGGATCTGCCATAGCCATCGGCTCCTCCTGGCATCGTCGGCGATCGACCGGCGCCACGCACCGGAACGTCGCCGCTTGACGCGCTCCCCGCTCGGGTTCAATTTAGTTTCAGATGAAACTAATTCCAAGCGGAAAAATGTCATCGGCCCCGGCCGCGTCCGTCAAGCCCGAGAGCGGCATCGTCGCGCCTGCGGATCCGCTCGAGCTCGAAAGGTTCGTGCCGTACCGGCTCTCGGTGCTGGCCAATACAGTCAGCCGCACGATTGCGCGCCTCTACGAGGAACGCTTCGATCTGACCGTGCCGGAATGGCGCGTCCTTGCCGTGCTCGGACGATTTGGCCCGATGACGGCGAACGAAATCTGCGGCCGCACCGCCATGGACAAGGTCCGTGTCAGCCGGGCGGTCGCCCGGCTGCTGCGCGCGCGCCGCCTCACCCGGCGCGTCGAGAGCGCCGACCGGCGGCGCGCCCGCCTGGCGCTGACGCCACGCGGTCTTGCCGTCTATGCCGGGATCGTGCCGCTGGCGCGTTCAGCGGAGGCACGCCTGCTCGAAGCGCTGTCGGTCAACGACAAGCGCCAGCTGGAACGGCTGATCGACGCGTTGCAGGCGCGCGCCGCGGCGCTGGCCGATCTTTAGAACGCAACGCGGCTTTCGCCATTGCGCGGGTCGCCATTGCGTGGGGTGGGTGACATGATATAAGGCGTTGATCGCCTCAACCGCACGGGACCCGCGCCGTCGTGCCTGAAATCCTGATACTCAACGGACCCAATCTCAACATGCTCGGCGTGCGCGAGCCGGCCATCTACGGACGCGACACTCTGGGCGACATCGAGGACAAGTGCCGGACCAAGGCCCAGGCGCTCAACCTCGACATCGATTTCCGGCAGAGCAATCACGAGGGGGAACTGGTCACCTGGATCCAGGAGGCGCGTGACACCGCAGACGGCATCATCATCAATCCCGCCGCCTACACGATGACCTCGATCGCCCTCCTCGACGCGCTCAAGCTCGCCGAGCTTCCCGTGATCGAGGTGCACCTCTCCAACATTCATCAGCGCGAGACGTTCCGGCAGCATTCCTATGTCTCGCTGGTCGCGGTCGGCGTGATCTGCGGACTCGGCGCGCAGGGTTACCTGCTCGCGCTCGACGCGATGGCCGAGCTGATCAAGCGCAAGGCGGACGCCTGATGGCCGGTCATCAGGTCGACGACGAACTGATCCGGAGGCTGGCAGCCCTGCTCGGCGAAACCGGGCTGACCGAGATCGAATACGAGACCAAGGACTGGCGCGTGCGCGTCGGCCGCCAGGGACCGGCGGCGGGCAACGTCGCCATCACCGTCCCTGCCCCGGCGGCGGTTGCGCCGGCGCCCGTGACGGTCGCGCCTGCTGCGGGCGGCGGCGCGCCGGCTGCCGTGCGCGGCGCCGTGATCTCCCCGGTGGTCGGTACCGCCTATGTGGCGCCCGAGCCAACCGCGCCGCCCTTCGTGCGCGTCGGCGACAAGGTCAAGCAGGGCCAGACGGTGCTGATCGTCGAGGCCATGAAGGTGATGAACCCGATCCTGGCGCCGCAACCCGGCACCGTGGCGCAGGTCTTCGTGGCGAACGGCCAGCCCGTGGAGTTCGGCGAAGTTCTGATGGTCATCGAGTGATGGCCGCGGACCTGGTTTGACAGGCTCCTCGTGTTCGAAAAGATCCTCATTGCCAACCGAGGCGAGATCGCGCTGCGCATCCATCGGGCGTGCCGCGAGATGGGCATCAGCACGGTCGCCGTCCATTCGACGGCCGATGCGGATGCGATGCACGTCCGGCTCGCCGACGAGAGCGTGTGCATCGGCCCGCCCTCGGCGCGCGACAGCTATCTCAACATGCCGGCGATCCTGTCGGCCGCGACCATTACCGGCGCCGACGCGATCCACCCAGGCCTCGGGTTCCTCGCCGAGAACGCCGCCTTCGCCGAGATGGTCGAGGAGCACGGCTTCACCTTCATCGGTCCCTCGCCCGACCACATCCGCATGATGGGCGACAAGATCCAGGCAAAGAAGGCGGCGCAGCAGACCGGCCTGCCCTGCGTGCCCGGCTCCGACGGACCCGTGCAGGGCGATGCCGACGCGCTGGCGCTGGCGCGCCAGATCGGCTACCCGGTTCTGGTCAAGGCGGCGGGCGGAGGCGGCGGGCGCGGCATGCAGGTTGCGCACAGCGCCGATGAGCTGCACCGCGCCATCGCGACCGCGCGCAGCGAAGCCAAGGCCGCCTTCGGCAACGACACGGTCTATCTCGAGAAATATCTCGACCATCCGCGCCACATCGAGATCCAGATCGTCGCCGACGGCCTCGGCAATGTCGTTCACCTCGGCGAGCGCGACTGCTCGCTGCAGCGCCGCCATCAGAAGGTGCTCGAGGAGGCCCCTTCGCCGGCGCTCAACGTTGCCGCGCGCGAGCGCATCGGCCAGCGCGCCGTGATGGCGATCCGCCAGCTCGGCTACCGCAGCCTCGGCACGCTCGAATTCCTCTACCAGGACGGCGAGTTCTATTTCATCGAGATGAACACGCGCCTGCAGGTCGAGCACCCGATCACGGAGGAGATCACCGGGATCGACCTCGTGCGCGAGCAGATTCGTATCGCCTCGGGCGCCAAGCTGGCCTTCGTTCAGGCCGACGTCAGCATCGACGGCCATGCGATCGAATGCCGGATCAATGCCGAGCATCCCGAGACCTTCCGGCCCTCGCCCGGCACCATCACCAACTATCACCCGCCGGGCGGTCCGGGCGTGCGCATCGATTCGCCGCTCTACGCCGGCTACAAGGTGCCGCCCTATTACGACAGCCTGATCGCCAAGCTGATCGTCCACGGCCGCACGCGCAACGAATGCATGATGCGGCTCAGGCGCGCGCTCAGCGAATGCGTGATCGACGGCATCGACACCACCATCGCGCTGCACCAGCGCGTCCTGGCCGACCCGGCCTTCATTGACGGTACCTACGACATACATTGGCTGGAGGGTCGGGTGGGCTGACACGTCATGACCGTCCTGACGCCTGAGCTGCTGCTCCAGGCTTACGCCATCGGCGTCTTTCCCATGGCGGAGAGCCGGAACGACCCGGCGGTCTATTTCGTCGATCCCGACCAGCGCGGCGTGCTGCCGCTCGACGGCATGCACATCCCGCACAGCCTGCGGCGCGCGGTGCGCCGGCGGCGCTTCGAGGTGCGGCTCGACACGGCTTTCGAAGCGGTGCTCGACGGCTGCGCCGAGACGCGCGTCAACCGGCCGGACACCTGGATCAACTTGGAGATCCGCCGGCTCTACAGCGAGCTGCATCTCGCGGGCTACGCCCACAGCGTCGAATGCTGGCAGCACGAGACGCTGGTCGGCGGCCTCTACGGGGTCGCGCTCGGCGGGGCGTTCTTCGGCGAAAGCATGTTCAGCCGTGCGACGGACGCGAGCAAGGTCGCCCTCGTCCATCTCGTCGCGCGGCTACGCCACGGCGGCTTCGCGCTCCTCGACACCCAGTTCGTCACGCCGCATCTCCGGCGCTTCGGCGCCATGGAGATTCCGCGTGCCCGCTACCGCCAGCTCCTCGCCCACGCGATCGGCCAGGCCGCCACGCTGCCGCTGGAGGCCGATCCCGGCGACCGGATCGTGCTCGACTATTTGCAGTCGATGAGCCAGACGTCGTAGACGGGGTGCTCGAGCGCGGAGACCGCGGGGCTCGAGGCGAACATCCAGCCGCGGAACAGGGTGACGACCGTCTCGCCCGGCTTCATGTCATTGATCTCGATGAAGGCGGCACTTTCGGGCGGTTCCTCGGGCGGCCGCTTCTGGCAAGACTGGATGACGATGGCAAGCGTGCCGAAGCGCACGGTGCGGCCAACCGGCGCCTCGAAGGTCGACACCCGGGCCGTGATCTTGTCCAGACCCTGCAGCATGGCCACATCGGCCGCCGACACCGCGCGCGGAACCGCCAGCAGCGCAAGCATGGAGAGCAGTGCGAGTGACCCGCGCGTCATGGTCGTCATGGCTTAGTCGGCGAATGCGGCAAGATTCGGGCTGGCAACGGAAGCGGGCGACGCCGAGTTCCCGCGGCAGTCGGATTTGGCGGACCTATTTCGGCTGCTCGGATTTCTTGCTTGCGGAATCAGCGGCGGAAAACACGAACTTGCCGAGCAGCGTCGTCAAATCGACCGGTGCCTGCGTGAATTTGATCACGCCGCCCGGCTTGAGCATCTGGTCGTCGCCGCCGGGTACCAGCGCCAGGTAGCGCCCGCCGAGCAGGCCCTCGGTCGCGATTTCGGCGACCGTGTCGGCCGGCACCTGCACGGTCGGCTTGATGCTCATCTTGACGATCGCGAGGTAGCTCTTGGGATCGAGCGAGTTATCGGTGACCGTGCCGACCTTGATGCCGCTGATGCGCACATCCGATCCGACCGCGATGCCGTCGACGCGCTCGAAGCGGGCGACCAGCTCGTAGCCGCCCACCGTGCGCACGGTGCTACCCGAATAGGCGAAGAACAAGAACATGCCCGCGACCACGAGCACGACGGCACCCATCACGGTTTCGATCACATTCCGACGCATTGCTGATGTCCCCGCTGCCGGGCCGCCGTCCGGCCCGGAATCGTCGTGGTCAAGCCGGCTTCCAGGGCTCGTAGTCGCCCGTCGCACGGTCGCGCTGGCCGCCCTTGAGCACGTGGCCCGGCGGGCGGTAGGCGAGTTCGGTGCCGGTCAGGTTGGGGATGTGCTCCTTCTGCCACGCCTTGTGCGGCTTGCCGGCCTGGCCCGTCGGCACATCGTCGACCGTGCGATGCAACCAGGCGTGCCACTCCGGCGGCACCTTGGACGCTTCGGCCTCGCCATTGTAGAGCACCCAGCGCCGGGCACGCTTGATGTCGCTGACACCGCGTTCGCGATAGTAGTGGTTGCCGAAATGGTCGGTTCCCACGAGCTCGCCCTTGAGCCAAGTATAGAGACGTGTGCCGATGGTCATCCGTGTCAACCGCATGCTCGTGGAGTGGCGCGGAAATATTGCATTTACCGGGCATTTCGTCCAGTGCGGGCGCTTGCCGCGCTGGCTCGTGCGTGAGGTTGCCGCCTGTGGAACCTGGGGCAATTGCCCCATATAGTCTCGGCATGCTGGATGTTTGGCGCGCTTTTCTCGCCTGCCTGGTCGACCGCGACTCGAGCCGCCGTTCGGCCGCAAACGGCCATCCGCCGCGCGCCTCGGCCTGATCTCATGACATCGCAGGCAGGCGCCGGTGCCGGACGCGCCGCATTCGACCCGCGCGGGCTCGTCGCGGTGGTTGCCGCCGCGGTCAGTTTTGGCGCCTGTCCCACGCTCGCGCGCTACGCCTACGATGCCGGCTCGGATGCTGCGACCAATTTGTTCGTGCGCTCGCTCGCGGCTTTCGTCGGCGTCTATCTCCTGGCGCGTGCCATGGGCTTGCGACCCCGCTTCCTATCACGCGAGTCGCTGCGCGGAGCCCTCGTCGGCATACCGCTTGCGCTTGCCTCCTTCGGCTATCTCGGTTCGGTCAACTTCATCCCAGTCGGCCTGGCCACGCTCATCTTCTATACGTTTCCGCTGGTCGTGGCCGTGCTCGCCCGGGTCGTTGACGGCGAGGCGCTGACGGTCGTGCGTTCGACCTCGCTCGGCATCGCGTTCGTCGGTGTGGCGCTCACGCTGGGCGCCGATTTCTACGGCATCGATATTCGCGGCGTCGCATTGGCGCTGCTGGCGTCGATATCAATCGCCATCGTGTTCCTGCTCAGCAGCCGGTTGATGCGCGAGATCGACAGCCTGACCGCCAACTTCTTCATGATGACGACGTCGGTCTCGGCGTTCGCGCTGTGGATGCTGCTGGATCGCGGCTTCGCCGCGCCCGTGACCGGCACCGGCTGGAGCGCGCTGCTCGGCGGCGGCGTGCTCTACATCGTCGGCGTTTCCGCCTTCTTCATCGCGATCGCGCGCATCGGGTCGGTGCCGACGGCCGTTCTCCTCAACCTCGAGCCCCTGGTCAGCCTGATCTGTGCGCTCGTCATATTGGGCGAGGTGTTGGCACCGCTGCAGTATTTCGGCGGCGCGCTGATCCTCGGCGCCATCCTGTTCATGAACTGGCGCGAATACCGCCGAGAGGCCTCGTCGTGAGCGCGACCGACAACCGCGCCTACCGGTTTCCGGTCTCGGTCAAGGGCGTCATCATCTCGGACGGTCGGGTCGTGCTGCTCAAGAACGAGCGCGGCGAATGGGAGCTGCCGGGCGGCAAGCTGGAGCCAGGCGAGCATCCGCCGGATTGCCTGGTCCGCGAGATCCGCGAGGAGATCAATCTCCAGGCCGAGGTGTCAGATCTCCTGGATTGCTGGCTCTATCGCATTCTGCCCGGCGTCGAGGTGCTGATCGTCACCCATGGCTGCCTGGTCGCGAGCCTTGCGGGCCTGCGCGTCTCGCACGAGCACAAGGAGCTTGCGACCTTCGGCCTCGACGAAGTTGCCGGCCTGCCCATGCCCGCGGGCTACAAGGACTCGATCCGGCGCTGGGCCGATCGTCTCGGTGGCGGCGCGCCCTCCGCATGACCGCTTGGCGCAGCCAGGGGTTCGATGTGCCGGGCCTGCTCATGGTGCTGGGCTCGGCCGTGTGCTTCGCGCTCACCCCGACGCTCAACCGGCTCGCCTACGACGCCGGCGCCGACACGATGAGCATCACGACGGTGCGATTCGTTGTTGCCGTGCCGACCCTTCTGCTGGTGGCGCTTGCGCTTGGCCGTGTGCTGCGCGTCAGAACGCATGTCTGGAAGCACAGCGCCATCATCGGCGTGATGATGGTCTTGACCGCCTATGGCTATGTCGGCTCGGTCGCCTACATACCCGTCAGCCTGTCGTCGCTCATCTTCTACAGCTTTCCCCTTGTGGTCGGACTGCTCGGCACCATCGTGAGCCACGAGCGATTGACCTGGCTGCGCGCCACCCTGATGCTCGCGGCCTTCGGCGGCCTCGTGCTGACGCTCAGCGTCGCCTTCGACCGGCTCGATCCCTTGGGCATCGCACTGGCCGCGTTTGGCGCCTTGTGCGCGGCGGGCTCGTTCATGTGGACGAGCCGCACGCTCCACCCAGACGATGCGATTGTCAGCACGCTCTACATGATGGCAGTCGCCTGTGCGATCGCACTCGTCGTGCAGCTTGCTGCTGGCCCGCCGGCGCTACCGCAGACAACGCTCGGCTGGTTCGCCTTCCTCGCCAATGCCGGATTTTACACCGTTGGCCTGCTCGGCCTCTTCGGCGGCATCGCCCGGATCGGTGCGACGCCGGCCGCCATGCTCAGCAACATCGAGCCGATCATCAGCATCCTGCTCGCGATCGCTGTATTGGGCGAGCGCCTCGATGGTTGGCAGTGGCTCGGCGTCGCCATCGTGCTGGGCATGATTGCGATCATGGCCGAGAGCGACCGGCGCGAAGCCGCGACGCGCACCAGCCCGGCCGATTGAGAACGGACAGCTAGGATCTTAGCCGCGGCATGACCTTGGTCGCGAACAGCTCCATCGAGGCCAGGATCTGCTTCTGCGAGAGATAGGGTTGCGCCATGTCGGGCAGCACATATTCGCAGCCGCCGATCTCGCGCAACTCCTGCAGGCGCTCGACCACGTAGTCGGGCGAGCCGACGATCGTGTTGCCGCGCTCCTGCAGAAAGTCGAATCCCATCTTCATGTCGGGAGTGGGCTGCTCGCCCGGGTTCATGAACATGGCGAGGCCGCGGAACGGATTGTTGTAGAGATAGACAAAGGCCGTCGCCTTCTCGCCCTCGGCGCGCGCCTGCTCCATGGTCGGCGCCACGTAGATCTGGCGCAGGACTGCAATGTTGCCGTTGAGCTTGAAGGGCTTTCCCTCGGTCTCCGAGCGAATGCGCTGGTACATGTCGTGGAAATGCCTCACGCCCTTGGCCGGCGGCTGCCACAGCATGGGCATCAGCCCGTTGCGCGCCGAGAACTCGATCGAGCTCGGCGACGAGCACACTTGCCAGAGCGGCGGATGCGGCTTCTGGAACGGTTTCGGCGTGACGTTGAGCTTGGTCACCACATCGCCGTCGCGCCAGCGCGGATCGGCCGGGAACATCGGGTGGCTCCAGCGCGTCTCGGCCGCCGGAAAGGTGTAGTTCGGCCCGTTGTGGCTGAAGAACTCCTCGGTCCACGCCTTCCTGACGATCTCGAGGCTCTCCTTGAACAGAGCGAGATTGACCTCGGAGTTCTTCGGATTGGCTGCGGGATGGAAGTTGGGCCCCTCGCGCGGCCAGATGCCGCGGCCGAACGCGACGTCGAGCCTGCCGCCGATCATGTGGTCGAGCGTCGCGATGTCCTCGGCGACGCGGATCGGATGCCACCAGGGCAGGATCACGGCGCACATGCCGAAGCGCACGTGCTTGGTGCGGTGCGCGAGGTCGAGCGCGAACATGAGCGGGTTGGGGATGTTGCCCATGCCCTCGGGGCCGAAATGGTGCTCGGCCAGCCAGATCGCGTCGAACCCGCCGCGGTCGGCGGTGACCACCTGCTCCCGCAGATCCTCGACGATCCGGGTGAAGCCGCGCGGATTGCCCGGATCGGACAGCGTCGTGAAGAAGCCGAACTTCAAGACATGCTCCCTGCTCTGGTCGTCGGATGTTGCCGGAACGTCGTCGCCGATCGCGTCACCATGCAGTGCCGCAGGCGATCTCGTTCAGAGCATACCCGGTTTCGACCTTGTCGCCACGGCGCAGCGTCATCTTGCAGAATCTCTGGCGCAGCTTCGTGTCGAGCAACCTGGTGTGCATGCGCGTCTCCCAGCGCCCGAGCTCCTGGAGGTCGATCTCGTAGGTGGTGCGGCCGACGATGGCGCGCCCGTATTCCTGGCGGTGCATGGAATCGCGGTTTGCTGCCTGCTCCAGCTTTCCGCTCGGGCGCACGATCTTGAAGTAGTCGTATTTCACCAGGTCGAAATTCGCCTCCGCCGTCCACAGCATGGAGCGGCCGAACGATCCCTGGATGAAGCGCCACGACCAGTAGCCGATCGGGTCGTCGTACCAGTAGCGCTTGCTGTAGCCGACCGCGCGCAGCGTTTCACCGCGATAGGCGATCTCGGCCTTGATCAGCGGCTGATGGATGACCGGGCCGCCCGGGAAGTCCCAGTGGAAGCTGATCGGGGTCCGAAACGCGATCTCGAAGGACGGACGCTGCTTGGCGTCGAGCACACCGATCTCGCCGCCAGTCTGGTCGGCGCGGATGCGGAAGCGTGGGCCGGAAATGTCGAGCTGATCTCCGCGTCCCTGCTTCAGTGCCCGCGCGCTGTCGATGTTGAGCACCTCGCGCGCACGGCGGTCGTAGAGCCAGGCCGACTGGTGCTTGTGCGTGTCGGTCTCGACCACGCGGACCGAGAAGAATTTGTCGCCGGCAAAGAAGTGGTACTGGATGCCGTCATGGGCGCCCACCCCGAAAGCAGGCTGTCCCTTCTTGCCCGGCCTGTCGCTCTTCGATCTGCCATAGGTCTTGCGTGCCGAAATCATCGAGGCTTCCCCTCTTCGTCGAACGGCCCGGCGATTTCCTCGCTGGCATTTCTTTTACAAATCAATCGATTACCAGTGGAACCGCAGGGAATAGGCGATTGTCGGCAATCGCCAGTTTGGTGTCAATGCGCTCGCCCTTCGGGCACATTGTCAGCCATTTGACAGGTCGATAAGCCAGCCTATGATAAGCATGCTTACGAACGACCCAGACCCCCCATTTCGTCATCGCGCCATGCCGCCGGAAAGCCTCGACCGCGCTCTCGGTTTCGTCCTGCACGACGTTGCCCGCCTGCTGCGCCGGCGCTTCGACCACAAGGCGAAAGCCCGAAAGCTCGGCCTGACGCGCGCGCAATTCTCCGTGCTGGCGCACATGGCGCGCCACCGCGACATCAATCAGAACGCGCTCGCCGAAATCCTCGAGGTCAAGCCGATCACGCTCGCCCGCCTGCTCGACAAGCTCGAGAGGCAGGGCTTCATCAAGCGCCGCGCGCAACCGGGCGACCGACGCGTACGCATACCGCAGCTCACGGCCAAGGCGTTGCCCTACATCGAAAAGATGCGCGCTCTCGGCCTGGAAACGCGCAATGAGGCGATGGCCGGCCTGACCCAGCAGCAGCGAGACACGCTGATTGACACGCTGCTCGCCGTCAAAGCCAACCTCTCGGAGCGCAGCGCACGCAACGGCTTGAGCGCAGACGCGCGCAACCAGGAAGCGAACGCAGACGATACCGTTGCCGATGAGCCCGGCGCGGAGCGCGCCCATGGTTGACAGCCCGCGCAACGGTCTCGACGGACTCGACCTCGGCGCCGCGGCCGCCCGGCCGAGTGCCGCGGCGCTGCGCCGCCTGCTGCGCAGCATCCTGCTGCTGCTGGTGCCCGTGGCGGTCGCCGTTGTCGGGGTCCACATCTATCTGGCGGGCGGGCGCTACGTGCGCACCGACAATGCCTATGTCCGGGCAGACAAGGTGACGCTGGGCACGGATGTTTCGGGCGTGGTGGCCGAAATCAGTGTGCGCAACGACCAGCGCGTCGAAGCCGGCCAGATCCTGTTCCGGCTGAACGACGAGTCCTATCGGCTGGCGCTGGCCGGTGCCATGGCGCAGCTCGTCACGGTGCGCAACGACATCGAGGCGCTGCGCGCCACCTATCGCCAGAAGCAGGAGGCCATCAGGCGCGCCGAAAGCGACATCGCATACTTCCGGCGCGACTATGACCGTCAGCGCGAGCTGATGCAGGGCCGCACGGTCACGCAGGCGCGGCTCGACGAGTCGCGTCACAATCTCGACAATGCTCAGCAGACGCTTGCCGTGCTGCGCGAGGAAGCCGCAGCCGCGCGTGCCGCGCTCGAGGGCGCGCCCAATGCCGCGCCCGAAACCTATGGCCGCTATGCCGTCGTGCAGGCGTTGGCCGACAAGGCCGAGCGCGATCTGCGTCAGACGGTGATCCGCGCGCCGGCGAATGGCATTGTCACAAATGTGACGGCACTCCAGGTAGGCCAGTATCTCGGCGCCGGACAGGCGGCCTTCAGCCTGGTTCTCAGCGACGAGGTCTGGATCGAGGCCAATCCCAAGGAGAGCGACCTCGCCCATGTGCGCGTCGGAAATCCGGCAACCGTCGTGATCGACACCTATCCGGACCTGGTGTGGAGCGCCACCGTCAACACGATCAGCCCGGCGACGGGAGCGGAGTTCGCTCTATTGCCCGCGCAGAATTCGAGCGGCAACTGGGTCAAAGTCGTGCAGCGCATTCCCGTCCGTCTGCGCATCGACATGCCAGCCGGCGCCCCGCCGCTCCGCGCGGGCATGAGCGCCAGCGTCGAGATCGACACCGGCCACCGGCGAAGCTGGCCCGACTTCGTCCGACTCGTCCGCCGCTCGCTGGGCTTGTCGACCTGAGCGGCTGATCGTCATGAACGGTCTGATCAGCAAGCCGCGCCGTCGCGCCATCACCGTCTGCGCCATGCTGGCGACGATCATGCAGACGATCGACACGACGATCGCCAATATCTCTCTGCCGCACATGCAGGGCACGCTGTCGGCGACGCTCGACCAGATCAACTGGGTCCTGACCTCCTATATCGTCGCGGCCGCCATCATGACGCCGCCGACCGGCTGGCTTGCCGGGCGCTTCGGGCGCAAGCGCTATTTTCTCTTCTCCATCGCCGGCTTTACCATCGTGTCCATGCTGTGCGGCATGGCGCAATCACTCGAGCAAATGGTGGTGTTCCGGCTACTCCAGGGGATGTTCGGCGCATCGCTGGTGCCGATGTCTCAGGCGATCCTGCTCGACGTCTACCCGCGCGAGAAGCATGGACACGCCATGGCGGTCTGGGGCGTGGGGGTCATGGTCGGCCCGATTCTCGGCCCGACCGTCGGCGCATATCTGACCGAATGGTACAACTGGCGCTGGGTCTTCTACATCAACCTGCCGGTCGGCCTTCTGACGATTGCAGGCCTGTTCGCTGCGCTGCCGGAGAAGCACGCGCGCGAGCAGGGCGACTTCGACTGGTTCGGCTTCGGCGCGCTCAGCCTGTCGGTCGGCGCGGTGCAGCTCATGCTCGACCGCGGCCAGCACCTCGACTGGTTCTCGTCGACCGAGATCCTCATCGAGGCCACGCTTTCGATCCTCGGCCTCTACCTGTTCATTGTGCACAGCTGGACCACCGATCGGCCCTTCCTCGACAAGCGCCTCTTTCGCGACCGCAACTACATCTCCAGCTTGTTGTTCACTTTTCTGACCGGCATTGTTCTGCTCGCGACGATCGCGCTGATCACGCCGTTCCTGCAAAACCTCGTCGGTCTGCCGATCGTGACTGCGGGCATGGCGCTCGCGCCGCGCGGCATCGGCACCATGATCACGATGTTCTTCATCGGCCGGCTGCTCAACCTCGTCGACCCTCGACATCTGCTGCTCGGTGGCTTCTCGTTGGTTTCTCTCTCGCTCTGGCAGATGACGGGATTCACCGCGGATGTCGGCGTGACTGAGATCATCACGACCGGTATCACTCAGGGCATCGGTCTCGGCCTCATCTGGGTCCCGCTCAGCACGATTGCGTTCGCCACCTTGCCCGGCGACCTGCGCACCCAGGGTGCTGCTCTCGTCAGTCTGATCCGCAACCTGGGCAGCAGCATGGGGATTTCGTTCGTCATCTACATGCTGGGCCGCAATACCCAAGTGGTGCATTCGGAGCTGGTCGAGCACCTGACACCTTTCGCCGGCGCGGTGCGGGACATGAGCCAATCGTCGCTCTGGAACCTGTCGACCCCGGCGGGACGCGCCGCGCTCAATGACGAGGTGATGCGTCAGGCGACGACCATTTCGTACATCAACGATTTCATGCTACTGATGACGGTCGCGCTGATCGCCATCCCGCTCCTGCCTCTGCTGCGCCGCCCGACGCGTCATGCGCCGAGACCCGAATCCGCTGCGGATTAGGCGCGCCGCGGCGCCGACGGCCGCGCAAAGCCACTGAGGAACTGCCCGGCGCGCTTGGCATAGTGCGCGGCGTTGTCGCGGATGAAGACGCGCTCCGCCTCGGTCACGGGGCGCACGAGCTTGGCCGGGACGCCGGCCCACAGCTCGCCCGCCTTGATGCGCTTGCCGGGCGCCAGCACGGCGCCCGCGGCGAGAATTCCACCGGTCTCGATCGTGGCGCCGTCGAGCACGACCGAGCTGATGCCGACCATGGCCAGGTCCTCGACGACGCAGCCATGCAGCATGGCATTGTGCCCGATCGTGACGTCGGCGCCGATCGTGGTCGAATACTTCTGCTCGAAGACGTGGATGACCGTGCCGTCCTGAACGTTGGTGCGCGGACCGATCGTGATCTTGTGGTCGTCGCCGCGCAGCGTGCAGGCGAACCAGACGCTGGCGCCCGATGCAATCTCGACATCGCCGATCACCGCGGCATTAGCCGCCACGAACGCGTCGGGCGCGATCAGAGGAACCTTGTCGCCGAACGCGAAGATCATCCCACCATGGGCGGCGTAGCCTGGTTGATCCGTCATGTCGCCTGCTTCGTGCGCTGTCCATCCACGGACGGCATCATACGCCATAGCGGCGCGCGGCGTTGAGGCCGAAGATCGCGGCGCGATCCGTCGCAGGCAAGCCGGCGATGCAGGCTTCGGCCGCCGCGTGCCATTTGCCATAGCCGCCGGCCAGGTCGACGACTGGCCAGTCGCTGCCCCAGATCAATCGTTGTGCGCCAAAGGTCTCGAGCAGCACATCGACATAGGGACGCAGGTGGTCTGTGCGCCAGTCGGCCGCCGCCTCCGTGGCAAGACCCGACAGCTTGCAGTCCGCGCTGGTCTGCCGCGCCAGCACCGACATGTCGGCCTGCCAGCGCCGGAAATCTGCGTCGCCAGGGGACCAGCCCCTGATGTCGGGCTTGGCGCCGTGGTCGATGACACCACTGAGCTCGGGGTGTCGCTCGAGCAAGGTCAGGGCATTGCGCAGATGCACCGGACGGACGAGCAGATCGAAGACGAGGCCCCGCTCGGCAATCGTGCGAAGCGCCGGTTCCAGCTCACGCCGCAACATCCAATCCGGATCGACGATGTCGTGGATCATGGGACGGATACCGCGTAGCAGCGGATCGGCGGCAAGCGCGGCGATGCGGGCTGGCGCGTCAGGTGCCTCCATATCGACCCAGCCGACCACGCCGACGACGAAGCCCGACGCGCGCGCCACCTCGAGCATGAACAGCGTCTCGGCCTCGGTCGGCGCCGCCTGCACGAGAATGGTCCGGTCGACCCCGGACGCCCCCATCAAAGGCCGCAGCTCGGCTGGGCCGAAGTCACGATAGATCGGCTTGAGCGCCGGCGTCAGCCAGCCATAGTCGCCGCGCGCCAGGCGCCAGAAGTGCTGGTGTGCGTCGATCGATCGCACAGTCATGGCGGCTCCGCCGACTTTGTGGGCGCTGCGGCATGGAGCAGCCCCGCACCCTTGAGATCGCGCCACAACCCCTCCGGGATGTCGGCTGCCATCAGATCCAGGTTGCGAATCACCTCGGCCTCCGACCGCATGCCCAGCACGACCGACGTCACGGCGGGATGCAGGAGCGGAAACTGCAGCGCGGCCGCGGCCAGGCTTACACCGTGGGCACGACAGAGCTCTTGGATGCGCCGCGCGCGGTCGAGCATGCCGGCCGGCGCAGGACGGTAGTTGTACATGGCGCCGTCAACCGGGCCGGTCGCGAGGATTCCCGAGTTGAACACGCCGGCTGCGATCACACCGATGCCGCGCCGCGCGCAGAGCGGCAGGAAGCTGTCGAGCGGCTCCTGCTCCAGCAGAGTATAGCGCCCCGCGACGAGGAAGCCGTCGAAATCGCCGTCGGCGGCCGCTTGCTCGCAAACGCGCCAGTCGTTGACGCCGAGGCCGATGGCGCCGACCGCACCGCTGCGGCGCAGCTCGTCGAGCGCGCGATAGGCGCCCGCCATGGCCTCGCGGTAGCGCCGCGGCTGTTCCTCTGCATGGGTGAAGGCGTCGATATCGTGGATCAGGAGCAGGTCGATCCGGTCGAGGCGGAGCCGCTCAAGGCTCGCCTCGAACGAACGCATGGCGCCGTCATAGCTGTAGTCGTAGGTGGGCTGGAAAGCCGGAACGTCGACATAGGCGCCGCCATCGGCCGTGTCGACAGGCATCAACAGGCGTCCGACCTTGGTGGACATCGCAAACTCACTGCGCACCTGGCCGGAAAGCGCGCGGCCGAAGCGCTGCTCGCTCAGGCCGTGACCATAGAGCGGCGCCGTATCGAAATAGCGCAAGCCGGCGCGCCATGACGCCTCGATCGCGCGCACGGCATCGCCGTCGGCCACAGGCGCGAAAAGATTGCCGATCGGCGCGCCGCCGAAGCCGAGCCGCGTCAGCTCCACGGTGGAGCGTCCGAGCCTGCGTCTGGGGCCGGGATCCATGCCCATCAGTCGACCGCGATCACGCCCTTGCGCAGGATGATGTTGGCGTATTTGCGGGCGTCGCCCGTCGCGACCACGGCGAAGGCGGCGCGTGATCGGTCGTAAAAGGCGAAGCGCTCGAGCCGCTCGATCGTGACCGGCCGGCCCGCGGCCGCGGCGAGGACCGGTTGGAAGTCGCGCACCGGCTCCGGCACGCGTGCCGGATCGCCAACCACCGCCATGACGGCGGCCGGATGCTCGACGAAGTCGTCGAGCGGCAGCAAGGTCAGCACCGCGCGCAACGCCGCCGGCGCGCCGGCGCCGTCGAGCCGGACGAGGCGCCGCGCCATGCTGGCAGCGGGAAAATTGGCGTCGGCAATGACCAGATCGTCGCCATGGCCCATGCTGGCCAGCGCATGCAGCAGATCGGCGTGCAGCAGCGGATCGATGCCCTTGAGCATGGCGCTCTCCCGACCCAGGACCTGTGCCAGGATACTGCCCGACACACGCCGTGTTTGCATACACAATATGCCCGGATCGCGCTTTGCGCCGGACCCGCGCGAGGCTATCGTGCCGGCTGACCCCGCGACCTCCAGGGAACCGAGATGAGCCCGCTTTCGCCGCTTCGCGGCCTGTTCACCGCCATTCTGACGCCGCTCACCGATGCCGGCGCGATCGACGTCGCCCTGCTCGCTCAGCACACGCGCTGGCTGTTCCAGTCCGGCTGCGACGGCATCACGCTGTTCGGCACCACCGGCGAAGGACCATCCTTCTCGGTCGCCGAGCGCAGGGCGGCGCTCGACGGCCTGCTCGCCGCCGGCATCCCGCGCGAGCGCATTACGGTCGGCACCGGCTGTGCCTCGATCGTGGACACGATCGAACTCACCTGCCACGCCGCGGAGAGGGGCTGCGCCGGCGCGCTCGTGCTGCCGCCTTTCTTCTTCAAGGACACCGGCGATGACGGCGTGGTCGCGAGCCTCGCCTCGATCATGGAAGAACTGGGCGACCGGCGCATTCCGATCTTCCTCTACAACATCCCGAGCATCAGCGCGGTCAACATCAGCCTCGCCGCCATCGAGCGGCTGGTGCGCCGGTTTCCCGATCGCGTCGCCGGTGTCAAGGACAGCACGGCCGACTGGAGCTACACGGAGCCGCTGCTTCGCCGTTTCGGGAGCACGCTGTCGATCTTCGTCGGCGCGGAGAACCACCTGACGGCGGCGCTCAAGCTGGGCGGCGTCGGCACGATCTGCGGCTGCGCCAACATCGCGCCGGAGCTGATGCGTCGCCTGCATGACGGCGATTCCGCCCTGCAGCCCAATGTCGAGGCCATGCTCGAGACGGTCCTGAGCCACAGCTTCGTGCCGGTCATGAAAGCGGTAAGGGCGCGTCAGACCGGCGACAAACGGTGGCTCAAGGTGCGTCCGCCGCTCGTTCAGCTCGAATTCGCTCTGGCCGACAGCCTGTACTCCACCCTCGCGACGCGCATCGAACCGGGCGCAGCCCCGCGCGCCGGCGTGCGTGCCGCAGGGGAATGAGCGCAACTCATGTCGCGGCCCCGCGGTTGACCGGCCGACGGCTTGACCCTAGCCTAGAGTAACGATCACCGCGGCCAAGGTGCCATGGTTCTTTACCGGCGAAGACCTGGGGATGCGCCCATGGTCTCCTTCGCCCAGAATGGCGAAGACGTCATCGTCGACCGACTATTTCCGCAACCTTTCGGCTTTTACATCGACGTCGGCGCATGCCACCCGGTGCGCGACTCGGTGACGAACTATTTTTACGTGCGCGGCTGGCGCGGTATCAACATCGAGCCGGTCGTGGAACTCTTCGATTTCTTCAACCTGCTCAGACCGGCCGACACCAATCTCAACATGGCGATCGGCGAAAAGGCCGAGAAGCGAGTCTTCTACGCCGTCCCGACGGCGCAGGTTTCGACGCTCGACTATGAACGGCTGAGCTTCCTGCAATCGCTCGGCACTGCGCCGCAGGAACGCCTGGTGGATGTCGAGACGCTCGCCCAGGTCTGCGAGCGTCACGTCCGCACCGAGATCGACTTGCTCAAGATCGACGCCGAGGGGTGGGAAGCCGCCGTCATCGCTGGCGCCGACTGGCAGAGATTCCGGCCGCGCCTCGTCATCATCGAATCGACCGAGCCGAACACCGCCAAACCGGCTTGGCCGGCATGGGAGCGTACCATCCTCAACAAAGGCTACGTGTTCGGCATGTTCGATGGCATCAACCGCTATTACCTGCGCCAGGAGGACGTCGGGCTCCTGCCGCAGCTCGCCGCGCCCGTGAACTACCTCGACACCTACACGAGGTACGAGCTAGTGCACCACGGATTGCTGCTGACCAAGGCGCAGGCCGAGATCGACGAACTGCGCCGCCGGCTCGGCGAGGCGGGAATCGAGCTGCCGCCCTCTCAGTGAATCTCGTCGGCGCTCGCCAGCGCCT